>Ga0206919_1003_pt2 | contig 59101 bp, 54 predicted proteins | sample Alteio_BWOrgHeat_67_FD_152962 | JGI IMG/M metagenome (GOLD analysis project Ga0206919, IMG submission 152962) | Enriched cells from forest soil in Barre Woods Harvard Forest LTER site, Petersham, Massachusetts, United States -... | ecosystem: Environmental > Terrestrial > Soil > Temperate forest >... | reverse complement strand
CTGGATGTACCGTGTGATCGGCGGAATAGATACGTATGAAGATGGACCCGGTTACCGGCACAGCCGTATAGAGCCTCGTCCTGGCGGCGGGCTGACCTATGCGAACTGTGATCTTGCAACCATCTATGGTAAATTAAGTTCGCACTGGAGGATAGAAAAAGGGAATTTCTATTTGGATGTACTGGTGCCTGTGGGTACCACTTCGGAAGTGTGCCTGCCAGACGGCAACAAGGTAACGGCAGGGCCCGGCGCGCATCATTATGCCGTGAAGTCTGCAAACGGAATGTATCGCTGATCATCGTTCAAAAACAGAAAGATATTTTACCCACGGCCCCACCGCTTCCCTATATTGTTTTGCCATCGTTCTTGATACCTGCACGAGGTGCCCCAGGTTGTGGGCGGTACCAGGGCGTGCAGGTATCGCCGATGGCTGTTCCGGGCAACAGGAGGAAGATATAAAAATATGCGCTGTTTCAATAGGCAGTTGTATATTTGATTATGTAACTACTTACGTATGTACCGGCCAAAGAGCGGCATTATCGACAGCGTTGGCGTTCTCGGCATGGCTTCCCGGCTTACGCGCCTGGCCGAGATCCTGCGCCGGGATTCGGAATTGATCTACCGGGAATTTAACGGGCCGGTGAAATATCGCTTTTATCCCGTCCTGTTCATTTTATACCAGCGCCCACCCGTGGCGGTGACAGAGCTGGCCGCGGAAATGTCGTTTGCGCATCCCTATATCATCCAGGTATTGAAGGAAATGAACAAGGCACAGCTTGTCACCTCTTCGATCGACAAAAATGACAGCCGCAGACGTTTGATTTCGCTCACCCCCAAAGGAAAGGCGCTGGCGGAAAAGACACTTCCTTACAGCCGCTGTTTTGAAAAGGTACTGGTAAACCTGTTCAGGTCTCCCAACGACCTTCTGTGTGTGCTCAATAGCATCGATGGCAAACTGCAGAGCGAATCTTTCTTCGACCGGGTGAAAACGGAAATCGTAAAAGCTAAAATTGGAGGAGGGAAGTAATATGAGACGTCATTTCAAATGGATGGCCTGTCTTGGTTTTTTATTTTGTGGGTGCAGTGCATTTTCACAACTGATGAATTCCGCGCCTCCGTTCCGTTACCAGGACGTTCCGGTCCGTATTGAGACGCCGTATTCGCCGCAACCTGTTACGGGAAGTGATGGTAATACTTATATGACCTACCAGATATTTATTACCAATCTTGCCGTTATGCCGGTTACCATCGACGGTATAGAAGTGTCATCGCGTGAGGGTGGCAGGTTACTTGCATTCAACACAGAAGACCTGGAAGACTACAATAGATTCCGGTCAGTGCTCGGCGTGATGGCTGCCGGGCAGCCGCCAAGAAGAATCAATCCTGCCGCCACTATGGTAGCATTCGTGTGGCTCAGGGTAAATGCAGGTGGACGGGTCCCGGATACCTTATTCCAGGATTTCCGGTTCAAAAAGGAAGCGAACATCAGTATCATGAGCGGATCGCCTGCCGCTCCCGATACAGACATGGTGATCAGCGGCGTGCCTGTACCGGTAATAAAAAAAGAACCGGTAGAGATCGGGTTGCCTTTCAGAAAAGGAAACTGGCGGTGCGGGAATGCACCGGGCACCTACGTTTCGGACCACCAGGTACTTGTAGTGCGGCAGGGGAGGCTTCGCAACCCGCAGGAATGGGGATTCGATTTCAGCGAGGTCGACAGTGCCGGGAACATATTACCGAGCCCGTTCCCGGATACCATATCGCGCAACATGTTTTACGGCTACGGTGAAAGCATTCTGGCCGTGGCCGACGGACGCATCGTATTTGTGCAGGATGGCGTTCCCGAGAACATACCGCAGGCGAATGGATCCATCCGTCATGCAACAGAACTGAACCGAAAGACCTATGCAGGAAACTGGATCTGCCTCGAGATCAAAGAAGGCATATACGCGTTTTATGCGCATCTGCAGCCAGGAAAAATTAAAGTGCAAAAGGGTCAGAAGGTGAAGAAGGGCCAGGTAATTGCTTTCTTAGGCAATTCAGGCAACACCCCGGGACCGCACCTCCACTTTCACCTGGGTGATCAATTTAACGAGCATGGGGGGGATCTGAATGGCAACCAGGGACTGCCTTTTGTATTCGATCGGTTCAGGATAAAGAATGACCGGCGGGTTCATGCGAGGCAAATCCCGCTGACGAACCAGGTGATAAGTGTTGAATAAATTTTTGTACTACTGAACCCTGGTGCCCGGAGCTGCTGTTCTATTTATTGGGGATCATCTCCGAAAACAGTTTTGGCAATATTTTGGTGCTAAATTTATCATTCCAATAAAAAAATATGTCTGCTATTACGCCGGTTCGAAAAGACATAGCCCACCCGATGCACGTAAAAAAACATTCCGCCGGCCTGCGTCTGTGGCATTGGATGACGGCGGTCGTGATCAGCGGGTCCATAATCACCGTCTGGATCAATTCATTATTCACGGGAGGCCAGGAGGTTGCGACGCTGTCACAGGAGGCTCTCAAAAAGGCGGGCTTGAACCCAAGCGTTCAGCAGGTTCGCGCGGTTCCACATGCGCTGGGTGACCGGGTATGGGCAGTTCATGAGTATTTTGGGTATGTATTGGCCGCATTGTTCCTGTTTCGGCTGGTGCTGGAATTCTTTCAGCTCACCGATCAAAAATTTATGCGGAAAATGAAGCTGGCATACCAGGCTTTCCAAACCCGCAAGAAAAACAGGCAACTGGCCATTCATGAGCTTACCGTTAAGCTCATTTATACTGCGTTTTATATTTTATTATTGATGATGGTGTTGACGGGTCTCTCTCTTGCCTTCGATGATGCCTCCACTTTTCTCCGGTCTATCCGGGGACCTGTCAAGGAAGTGCACGGATTTGGATTATACCTGGTGTTGCTTTTTATTTTTGTTCACCTGGCTGGTGTATTTCTCGCTGAACGCAAGGACGGAAAAGGAATTGTTTCCGATATGATCAATGGCGGCGACAACGATCCGATTAACTGATGGAATAGACCCGGACGACTATGTTGTTATCCAGGATGTCGTAGCGCATTCTCCCCGGCAAACAAAATCAGTACCTGACGCCTTAGCCTTTTATCGGCATCAACCAGTTCTTTTGTCGCTAAAATGAACGATAGCTGTATCATAAACGCACATAATTGAATATGCGCCTTCCTGCTGAAGTTGATATACAGCAAGTTATGATTGGCATCAAATAGGTTGCCTATTTAAGTACTCGTTTTCCGAACACTTAAAAATCAGTATATGAAAAAATCGGCTGTTTGTTGTGCGTCCTGTTTTTTACCGGTTATTATGACACCCTCTTTGCACATACACCTGTAGCTAGTAACCATTCTTATCAAAAGGAGGCGGAAGTGGAAAAGAAACTTTCCGCTTTTCTTGCCCTCCTGCAAAATAACGGGCCCGAACAGGATGAAAGCTTTATTAAAGATAACTATGCCGATCACCTTTTAAAAGATATACCCATGTCGGCGCACCTCAATATTCTGCGTGACCTGCGTAAGAACTACCATTATCATTCTGTGGTGGAAAAGAATGTAACGGGTAACAAGGTTACCATCGTAATTAAATCACCGGTCAATAAATTTCAGCAGATCACCATTGAAACCGACCCCAAAAGCAATAACCGGATTGCCGGTATAAATGTAAAAAATTACAGCCCAGGTTTGTAACACAAAATCCCCCCCCCCACATGTTAAGAAGCTATTTCAAAACGGCCTGGATTTTCTTGCTTCGCCATAAATCTTTCAGCATCATCAATATTGCGGGCCTTGCCATGGGAATTTCTTTTTGCATGGTAATCATTACCATAGTGAAAAATCAGGCCAACTATGATAATTTTCACCCCGCGCCCGGGAGAACATACAGGATCAATACTGAAGTTCATAGAACAAATGGCAGTGTTGAGACATATGCCACATCACCTTTGCCGCTCGCCGAAAAACTAAAGTCAGATTTGCCTTACATCCAGGAGGCGACTACGCTGACAGGCGGGTTGAGTGGAGAGGCGGGAAACACAGGCAAAACAATAGTGGTCAATGGCTTCTTTTCAGATAAGTCTTTTTTTGACGTGTTCGGTTTTGATTTTCTATATGGCAGCAAGACCACCGCATTTAACAATGCGCATGGCGTGATCATTACAAAGAAACTGGCGGAAAAATTATTTGCACGCACGGATGTAATGGGAGAGACCCTCAGTATCAAGGGGGTCGGTGCTTTTAAGGTGGAAGGTGTTTTAAAGGAACCGGATGGCAAAACGCATCTCGAATTTGACCTGCTGGCTTCCAATGCGAACATCGCCGCATCAGACCTGAATAATAAAATACTACCCGTCACCAATAACTGGCTAAATTTTTATTCCTCTTATACGTATGCCGTACTTCGGCCGGGGATAAAGGAAAAAACGGTGATGACCGATATCAGTAACATCTGCAGCAAACAGTATGCGGGGCTTCAGCTCGAAAGCGGTGATAAAAACATCGGATTTGATATTCAACCGGTAAAAAGTATTATTTCGGGGCCGGTTCTTTCAAACAATATGGGCCGGGTAATTTCCTCGGATATTTTCTGGTTCCTGTCATTGATAGGGTTGCTGATCATTGCTTCCGCCGCATTTAACTATACTGGATTGATGATTGCAATGACAACGGACAGGTCGAAAGAGATTGGGGTGAGAAAAATATTTGGCGCCGGCAAAAGGCAATTGGCCACTCAGTTCCTTGTACAATCCATCGTTACTGCACTTCTCGCGTTTGTTATTGCGACTTTTATATTTCATGTTTTTCTAAAACCATATTTTGTCGGCATTCCATTTTTCCAAAACCTTGAAATATCTCTGCATGAGGACGTGTCGTTATATATTATTTTTTTATGTTTCAGTATTTTGATCGGGACCGTTTCAGGGATCTTTCCTGCGATATATTTTTCTGCTTTTACGGCGGTCGAGGCATTGACAAGCCGGTTGGACCTGAAAAGGGCCGGAAAATTAACATATCGAAAGGTGGTTCTGTGTATCCAATTTGCCATTGCTGTGCTGTTTATGATTGGGATGCTAAATACGACAAGGCAAGTAAGGTATATGTACAATGCTGATTATGGATTTTCAAAGAACACCATGATGGATATAGACTTGCAGGGAAATGATTTCCAGGTCATGAAGAGCGCCTACCTGGTTACACCTGGTGTGATCGGCGTTTCGGGGAACTCGCACAGTATGGGCACGCAGCGCGACAGAAGCATTGATGTAAGAACAGGAGTGAATGAGGAAAGGGTCAGGGTGAAGGATTTTTCTGTTGACCTGGACTATTTTAAAAACTTTGACCTTCACTTCCTCGCCGGCAGAAATTTTTACGCCGATGCTCTTGGCGACCGCGATATTACAGTAGTGGTGAATGAAGCGTTTCTTTCTTTTTTTCACCTCGGGTCAGCGGACGAGGCTATTGGAAAAAAAATACTCCTGGGGGATAGCATTACAACGGTTATCGGCGGCGTTCTCAAGAATTTTAATTTTCAACCGTTGACCAAACAGATAATGCCGGTCATTTTTCGTTACAGGCCAGCGGACATCGCTCAGTTAAATATTCGGCTTAGTGGAACCGACCGCCAGCGCGCACTTACTGAATTATCCAACACCTGGAAGCGGCTGGATCATATTAATACCTTCAGGGGGAGTTTTTTGGCTGATGAGATGCGAAGCGTATACGGACCTTACGAGAGTATTCCTCAACTGATGTATATTGTTTGTTTTATGGCTGTGGGTATTTCAATGATGGGCTTATTGGGGGTGGTCACCTTTACCGCGCGGCAAAAAGCCAGGGAGATGAGCATACGGAAAATATTGGGGGCGACAAGCTTTGAGGTCTTTGCTTTATTCACGAAGGTGTTTTTTAAATTAATTCTGGCCGGTATAGCTATAGGACTTCCGGTGGCTATTTACCTGGATCGGCTTTTTCTGAATAATTTTGCATACCGTGTGGCCTCTGTGCCTGGGTACGTGGCGGGGATCGCGGGTTTACTGGGGATGTGCATGATCGTTATTACGTCGCAGGCATTGAAGATATGGATAGCAAACCCGGTAAAATCCCTCCGAACCGAATGAGTTGTTTACATCCAGGGTTCTTCTATTTATTCATAAATTTTCGCGATTCCATATTCGGGGCGGCCGAACTTTGCAGGGCGCTCAAACCTGCGGGGATTTGAAAAAAGATTCAGTATCATTTTATTGTTTGCTGCTGTGTTCTGTCGCCATAGTGGCGGGCGGTATCTTTTATTACCCCAAATGGAACCAAAAAGATTCAGAAGCAACCCTCAGCTGGGATGTATCAGGGTATTACATGTACCTGCCGGCTGTGTTCATATATAAGGATGTAAGGCATTGTTCGTTTGGTCAAAAAATTTTAGATAAGTATCATCCGACCCCGGATCTGCAGCAGGTCGTTCCGCTTGTCAACGGGAACGTGCTGATGAAGTACACGATGGGAGAGGCCATCATTCAATTTCCATTTTTTGCCCTGGCACACTGTTATTGCCTGGCTACGCGGCAATTCCCGGCCGACGGGTTTTCATATCCCTACCAGCTGGGCATAGGTCTGGGAATGCTTTTTTGTTCGATCGCGGGATTGTATTACCTGAGAAAATTTCTGCTGCATTATTTTACAGATGTTTCCGTTGCTGCCTGCCTGTTATGCATAGCGCTGGCCTCCAACTACCTGAACTATGCTGCCATCGATGGCGCCATGGTGCACAATGCCATTTTTACGGGCTATGCTGTTTGTCTTTATTTATCGGCACGGTTGAATAAAAAGTATCGCCGTGCCGATCTTGTCTTATTTGCGCTGGTATCCGGACTGATATTGCTGATCCGTCCGGCAGAATGGGGTGTTTTTATCCTGCCATTTTTCTTCAGGCGTGATGTGCTGTTGCGGGGATTTCGGCGGATGGCGCTGTATCTGTCTTGTCTTGCGACCGCTTTTGTTCCACAGGTTGTTTACACCTGGCTCGTCAGTGGTCGCCCGTATGTCGATACCTATCCGAATGACGGGTTTGACTGGTTCCATCCGCATATCTGGCATTGCCTGTTCAGTTACAAGGCAGGGTGGTGGGTGTACAGCCCGGTCATGGTATTGTGTATTGCCGGGTTTGCCTTTTTGTACCAGGTTCAACACCGGCTTTTCTATCCTTCCCTTATTTTCTTCCTAGTATCTGCCGATATCTGCTTTTCGTGGCGGGTATGGTGGTACGGCGCCAGCCTGGGCCAGCGTGCACTGATCGATGCCTATCCCGTACTGGCTATTCCTTTGGCCGCTGCCGTGCAATTCCTATTCAAACGAGTGCTGACCAGAATTGTATTTTATATTTTCCTGGTCTCCTGTATCACCTACAATCTCTGGCTGACCGCCGGATCACACAAAAACGGGGTGATTAAAAATGGTGAAATGAACAAGGCCTATTTCCTGGCAGTACTGGGAAAGGCGGAGGTCTCCGACAGTGTCCTTTCCCTTCTTGACAATGAAGAAAACCTGAGAAAAAGTGAAAAGGACCTTGCGACCGCTGTGTATGCGGGCAGCGACAGCATGCAGGTACTGAATAGTGGCAATACATGGTCACACGAGTACCGGTTCTTGATCGATAACAAAGTCGGATGGATCAGGGCCGCCGTCACTGTAAAGATGGGTGAGAAGGAGTGGGACATTTGGAAAATGCGGCAGCTGGTTTTAAAAAGCTATTCAATGAATAGCCCGCTGAAAGCGAGTTTCATCAGGATAGATCGTTGGATCCGTGCTGGGAAAACCGGGCAAATCTTTATATGCGCCAGCGTTCCATCCGGCGCAACGGATATAGGCATCAGTGCCTGGAACCCGGGAAGTGCGCAGAAGCTTTGGTTAAGGCTCGATTCGATAAAGGCCGGTCAGTAGCTTTTCCCATTGGCCCTTTTTTGATTCTGGCAACCTTCGGAAAATAGAATTATTTTCGCAGGGTCCATCCACAAATACATGAAATCTGTTTTTATAACAGCTCTTATCACGGGCACCGCTATTGTTATCGCAAAGCTGTTTTCGATATTGTTTGTCTATCATTTCTTCAGCTTTGACAGTTATGTTGCGGGGGTAGCCGTTGCTTTCCTGCTCGCAGGTGCCTTTCTTTTCAGGCGTTTTCCTAAAATCAATCCGGTCTCCCGGCTATCCAACCGGGAACTTTCGATATTTGAATTGCTGGGGCAGGGGATGACCAATAAAGAAATTGCGGAAACGCTTTTTATTGAAGTCAGTACCGTAAAAAGCCATATCAATACCCTGTACGCCAAGATCGGGTGTAAAAACAGGGTAGAGGCAAGGGAAAAATGGAAAAACGCCTGATTCAACCTTTTTTCCACCCGTGAAAATCTTCGTTTCGCCCGACAGCACCCTATATTGCCGCTCTAAAATTCAACCAGTATGGGGATATTTAAAAGAGCGTTGCTCACCGGTTTCCTGGTCAGCATTTGGCTGATTGGCGGTTTTACGCTGTTGTCGCTTATTCTTATTTCGGTTCCACACATGATCCTGCGCACCCTGACGGGGGTACTGGGCCTGGTCATTCTCTTTACGGGAATTTACTATGCCATGCGTTCGGGCCGATGCCGGGCACCCGGTTATTCTTACCTCCAGGCGCTAAAAACCGGCGTATTTATTTCGGTGGTAACGGGCATTATGTTAGCCATTGCCTCGGCCCTTTACACTTACCTGAATCCGCATTTTGCCGATGACATGGTGAAAGAGGCGGAAACCTCACTGAGATCAGCGGGTACTTCCGCGGAGGTGATCAGCTCAAAACTGCAGGCTGTCCGGGATGAGTTTACGATCGGCCGCCAGGTCGTCCAGGCGCTGGCCGTGCAGATACTCTTTGGAACGGTGTATTCGCTCATTCTCTCGGCATTCATGAAATCCAATAAAAAAAGATAAAACGAATAACAGTGAAAACAAGATACCTCCTCGCGCTGGTGCTCAGCGCTGCAATGGCATCTTCCTACGGCCAACAGGCCCCTTCATGGCAAAAGTGGAAATGGCTGATGGGCGCATGGGCGGGGGAAGGCAACGGACAACCGGGAAAAGGATCGGGCAATTTTTCCTTCGCCACGGATCTTGAGAATAAAATATTGGTGCGAAAAGCGAACTCGCAATACCCTGCACAAGGGAACAGGCCTGCTTCAGTGCACGATGATCTGCTGATCATTTATGCAGATATTTCAGGTAGTCCCTCAAAGGCCATTTATTTCGACAATGAGGGCCACGTCATCAATTATTCTGTCACTTACCCAGGGGAGAGTATAGTATTTCAAAGCGAGAAACTGGGAAATATGCCTGTGTTTCGATTGACGTATTCTGCGGTGGACGATCAAACCATCAATACAAAATTTGAGATGTCGCAGGATGGCGCTGTATTCATGACTTATGTGGAAGGGAAAAGCAGGAAGGTGAAATGATTGCGGGTCACAAATGCGCCACTTCCGACCCAGCCAGTAAGAAAGCACCCGTTCCAAATGCCCCGGTACTTTGCGCATCCGCCTGCCCGGGTTTATCGCCAATCTTCTGTACGTAGCCGAGGCGACCGCCGCCATCCACGCAGGCCGAAAGCGCTTTCCAGGCAGCAGCGATACAGGGATGGTATTTTTTGAGAGAGAGAAGATGATGATTCACACCCCAGGCGAGCGCATAACAATAAAACCCTGTGCCACTGGTCTCTTTCGATGGATAACTGGCGGGATCGAGCAGCGAGGCATGCCAGGTGCCATCGGGTTGCTGAAGCGAGGCGATCCTGGCCGACATCTTCCTGAACAGACGCACAAAACGTGCGCGCCCGGGATAGTTTTCAGGCATATTTTCCAGCAGCCTCACCAATCCAGCCATCACCCAGCCATTTCCCCTGGCCCAGAACACTTTTCGGCCATTTGCTTCCCGCTGAGTAAAATACCTGCTGTCACGGAAATAGAGCGCCTCTTTTTTATCAAAAAGGTAGTCCGTCGTTTTCCACCAAAGCCGGCAAGCGGTGGCAAGGTATTTTTCCTTACCGGTTGCAGCAGTCAGGTAGGCAAATGCCGGCGGTCCCATGAAGAGCGCATCGCACCAGGCCCATTCACGTAACTGGATATCGTTTTGCCAGGTAAGTGAATCGGTATGTGGTAAAAGAGATATCGAATCCGCCTGCGCCATAAAAGACGCGATCATTTTTGGTTCGTGGTATAATTGGTAGAGCGCCGCATATAACTGTGCCACGCAATAGTCGTCGGCCATCATTTTTCTCGGACCCGTCAGCCAGTTGATGGATTCCGCGATCCCGTACATTGCCTTTCGCCAGTTGCTGTCGCTGGAGACCTTATCCAGGGCCATGAAACCGGTGTATGCAGCCGCATTGGTCCAGTCCCATTTTGGCGCGCGCATACCTTCGGTTTTCCAGTTTTCCAGTTGCCAGGCAGCCACTTTTTTCATGAGCCGCACCACCGAGTCGGAGGGGGGAATATCCTGACCTGCTACACGAAGAGCAGCCAGACTGAAAAGCAGAAAATATGAAACCTTTTTCATCTGATGTTTTTTGATCCACCAAAAACTACTGCAATCCGGTAACCGGCTGTGGGTCCATATCTGAAAATTCCTTGTTCTCGCCGGCCATTCCCCAGATAAAGCCATAGTTGGAAGTGCCTACTCCAAAATGCATGCTCCAGGGCGGGGATACGACCGCTTCATTCCCGGCCATGACCAGGTGCCTTGTTTCGGTGGGTTCGCCCATAAAATGCATCACAATGTTGCCCTCTTTCAGGTCAAAGTAAAAATAAGCTTCCATTCTCCGGGTGTGGGTATGTGGCGGAACGGAGTTCCAGACGCTTCCTTCCTCGAGTACGGTCAGGCCCATCACGAGCTGGCAGCTTTCGATGCCAGCATGGTGAATATATTTATAAATCGTTCTCCTGTTGGAAGTCGCAGCTTCGCCAAGGGTGACCGGCGCGGCCTCCATCTTCGTCATTTTTCTGGTGGGATAGGCAGCGTGCGCAGGACAGGACAGCAGGTAAAAATTGGCAGGTGCATCCTTTGATCCGCTTCGAAAGTTCACTTCCCTGGTGCCCTTGCCAAGGTAGAGGCATTCCAGTTTTTCCATTTCATACGTTACACCATCCGCCTCTATGGAACCTTTACCCCCTGTATTGATGATGCCCATTTCCCGCCTTTCCAAAAAGCAGGCAGCCTTCAATTCCTCTTCCTTGGGTAATGCAATTGATTTTTCAGCAGGCACAACGCCTCCGACGATCATCCGGTCGAAATGAGAATAGACGAGACGGATCCTGCCTGCTTCCATCAACCCTCCGATCAAAAAATTGTCCCTCAGTTGCTGCGTGGTCATTCGTTTTGTTTCTTCCGGACTGCTTTGAAACCTTATTTCCATGGTTTATTTTTTTTAAGCGATGTTATCGGCCCATCCAGCCCCCATCTACCGTGAGGATGGAACCGTTGATATATTCCGCGGCGGGGGAGGCGAGAAAAATATAAGCACCCGCGAGGTCTTCGGGTTTCCCCCATCTTCCTGCAGGTATCCTTTGGAGAATGGAGGCGTTCCTGTTTTCATCTTCGCGCAGGCCGGCGGTATTGCCGGTGGCGATATATCCGGGTGCCACGCCGTTTACATTGATCCCGTGCGACGCCCATTCATTGGCGAATGCTTTCAGCAGCGAAGCCACTGCGCCCTTGCTGGCAGCATAACCCGGAACCATCAGTCCGCCCTGGAAACTCAGGAGCGAGCAGGTGAAAATGATCCTGCCTTTCCCCTGTGCCAGCATCTGTTTGCCGATCTCCCTGGCGATAATGAACTGCGCAGTCAGGTTGATGCCGATGATCTCGTCCCAGTATTCATCCGGGTGATCGGCCACGGGTTTGCGGAGGATATGGCCGGCATTATTAACGAGGATATCGATGCGGGGATGATCCTTTTTTACGGGTTCTAAAAAATGGTAGATAGATCTTCTGTCGGCAAGATCCGCAGTATAAGCATAAAATTTTCTTCCCGCGTCTTTTACGGCTGCTTCCACGGCGCTGCCGCTGGCGGGCAGGTTTTTGGATACGCCTATGATATCTGCACCGGCGCCTGCCATGCCCGCGGCTACCGCCATGCCGATGCCGCTGTTGCAACCCGTGATGAGCGCGATCTTATCATCCAGCCTGAAATCTATCATTGATGCGCTATGAGGTGATTATAGAAGATTGATCAGCAGTCGCCTGTATTTCTCGCCTGCCATGCGTTCGATCGAACCTATGCATTCGGTGCAGCCGAACCTGCCGGCGCTTCTCAATAACAGGGGAAATGCGTCCTCGAAATTGAAGGGATTGATCTGTTTTCCTTTCCATATTTCCTGCTGCGTAATAAAAGGACGAATGGTTACAAATGCTTTTTGCAAGGATTTTCCGGAGGGCGTTTCCATATTCCAGAAATCAGTACCTGTTTTTTCAGCCAGTCCGGCAGCTATATAAAACGCGTTGAGCAGGAACACGGTATAGTGCAGCGACGTGGTCCGCTCCATCTCCAGCGGAAACATGCCATTGCTATCCATCTGGGCATCCAGGCGGGCTGCGGTTCTGCCTATGATCTTTTTTGCCAGGTCAGTGCTGTCCACGAACAGTGCAATCGAAAGCTCCTGCGCATCGTACCATACGCCGTGGTTGTTCTTTGCATTCATCTCGTCGGTGCCGATCTTACTTGTCTGCATCCAGGCAAGAAATGCAGAGAACCAGTTTTTAAGCCCTTCCTGTTTTTGAGGACTCCAGCCGGTGGATCTTTGCAACAGTGCTATTCCATCGAGCAGGAAAATAAAATGCCTGGTGTCGATCAATCCTTCCGCGCGGCCCTCTATCACGCCTTTGACGGCCTGTCCGTAAGACAGGTTCGGGTTCATGCGCGTGGCGGTATCGAGGAACCAGACCTGCACCAGTCGTGCCGCATGTACGGCATATTTTTCCTGTCCGGAAAAATAATACGCGAGCGCCAGCGTATAAACGTTCTCACAGAGACGCGGAAGGTTTTCCTTATCAGTATAGTTATTTACTTCAGGATTTACTTCGCCATCTTTCCTGATATACGGGAGACCATTTTTTTTCGCGGGGTCTGGCCACCAGTACGGCGCGATGCTCATGTAGTCATGCCTGTCGCCGCTTGGCGGAAGGTCTTTTTTCTGCATTACGCTTACGGGCCTGTAGTCCAGCAGCGCATTGGCATCACCGACCAATTGCTTATACGCGGGAGCCAATGCCGCATCTCCTGCCTGTATTTTCTGTTTGTTTTTTGCAAGGATGGCAAAATCGATCTTTACCAGGTCTGATTTCGACAATCTCCCCTGGGCAAGTGCAGAATACCGCCACGCGCAGAGAACAATGATCAATAAAAACAGGCGATTCCTCATAATATATATTATTGTGCCACTTACCAGCCCGGGTTTTGCGTCAGGTTGGGGTTGGATTGAATTTCGGTATAAGGAATGGGCATGAGCAGGTGATTATTGTCGAGCGTGACGCCCACTTTCGCCATGGCCTGCGCATACCGGCCCAGACGGATCAGGTCCCATCTCCGGTGCCCTTCTGCACAGAGTTCCCTGGCCCGGTCGGCCACCAGCGAGTCCACGAAATTTGCCTGGGTCACGGTGTTGGTGAAGTTCAGGAATTTTGCCGATGGGATCCTGGCCCGGCTGCGGACGCTGTCCAGCCCGGCAAACTTGGCCGGATTGGTAGGGTCGATATTGTTCATGGCCTCCGACTGCATGAGTAGCACATCTGCATACCGGATGATGTTCCAGTTATCGCGCGAGTTGTTGGAATTGGCTACCCACTGGTTATCGCGGTACTTGTAAAAATAATACTTGGTGGAGCTGGATTTGAAGATGTTCCAGTTGATGCGCATGGTATCTGCACTGGAATAGCCGGTGGTGGCGAACGTGGTTTGTGCAAGGAAGGAGCCGGAGCCACCCAGCGCGCTGGGCAACATCATCCTTACCACAATATTGCCCGTATTGGGCGGAAGACCGAACTGAACCGAGAAAATATGTTCAACGCTGTTCTTGGTATCGGGGTTGAACAGGTTGGAATAGATGGGGATCAGCTTGTAGGTCCCGGAATTGATCACCTTATTGCATTCGTTCAGCGCATTTTGGTTGTCGGCCGGATCAGCAAAGGAGGTACTGTTTCTTTGCAGGTACACGCGGGCCAGCATCGATGAGGCGGCGCCGGTGGAGGCCATGCCTTTGAACGTGGCCGGTTGCCTGGCCGATCCGCCATTCGCACCTATCACAGTCTCTGAAAAGCAGTTGGCCTCCGCAAACTGGAAATCGGCGATGATCTGCTGGTATACCAGTTGAGCCGGGGTACGATGTGGGAACAGCAATGAGTCGGAAGGATTGGTGATGGGCCGGGTGATGAGCGGTACATCACCGAAGGTCCTTACAAGGTCGAAATAACCGATGGCCCTGAGGAAGCGGGCATTGCCCAGGATATTGTTTCTGAAGGCGGTGTCCATGTCGATCTTCGGAACATTGGCGATCAGGTCGTTGGCATTTTTTATCATCTGGTAACAGTTCTGCCACCATACGGTGATCTCGCTGTTCGTAGGCTGGTAGGAGAGACCGCTTAGGTCTGCCCTGGCCTGGTTGCCACTCGATGGGTACATGAGATCAGACGGCAGTTCGGAGATCTCGTAAACAGCCCTCGAATAATAATTCTGCGCCTGCATGATGCTGAAGGCTCCTATCAGCGCGGTCTGTGCATCCGTACCTGTCTGGTAGTAATTGATCGGGGACAGGAAGCTGTAGGGAGTTTCCTGCAGATACTTTTTGCAGGAGACCAACAACAGTATTGCCGCAGATGACAATATGATGGCGATGTTCTTTTTCATGATGTTTTTTTTATAACTGGTTTCCAATGTTTGTAGTGATCATCAAAACCCGAACTTGACTCCTGCCAGGATGGTTTTCACATTCGGGTAGGAATTATAGTCGGTATTGAGGCTGGTGCCATCCAATCCGTAAGAATTGACCTCGGGATCAAACCCGCTGTATTTCGTGATCGTGATCAGGTTCTGCCCGGTAATGTACACGGTGGCCGTCTTGAAGAATCCTTTTGTGAGCCTCGGAAGCGGGACATCGTAAGACAGGGTGATGGTTTTTACCCGCAGGTAACTGCCGTCTTCTACCAGGTCACTGACGGGACCGAGACCGATGCGGTAAACACTGTTCACTGCAGGCAGCGTATTGCTGGTGCCGGGGCCGTTCCAGCTTTGCGTTCCTACAAAAGCCAGCTTGTTGGTATTATTATACCCGTTCACGGTCTGCAGTAGGTTTTCATTGAGGATATTGTCGCCGTACTGGCCCTGGATCATTACATACAGGCTGAAACGACCAACGGTAAGGTTGCTGGTAAAGCCGTAGGAGAATTTGGGAGCGGCACGACCGATCACCGTTTGATCGGCAGAGGTCAGCACGCTGTCACCGTTGAAGTCTTTATAGATCGGATCACCGGGCTTGACGGTTTGTTTGGTGCCGCTTTTGGTGATATCAGACTGCGATTGCCAGATACCGTCGAACACATAGCCGTAAAACGATCCTATGGGTGCGCCTAAGCGGAGTACGGAAGAGAAGAACTTGCCCGCGCCAGGGTAAAGGCTGGTACTTACACCGCCTATTGGAACATTGTTCTGTCCACCCAGGTCCAATATCTTATTACGGTTCGTGCTGATGTTGAAACTGGTTGTCCACCTTACTTTTTTTGTATTGATGTTCACGGTGTTGATGGAAAATTCAAATCCCTGGTTTTCCACGCTGCCGATATTCTGAAGCAGTTTCAGGTATCCTGAGCTCGAAGGTATGGCCGACTGCAGGAGGAGGTTGGTTGTTTTCTTATAATAAAAATCTGCCGTCATCGATATCGTGTTCTTCAGCAGCCCGAGGTCAAGCCCGGCATCAAATGAAGAAGTGGATTCCCATTTCAGGTTCGGGTTCGCGATATTGGCGGCGAAAAAGCCCACCTGTGAATTGGTGGCCCCTGAATTGGCGCCGCCTGCCGTATAACTGTTGGAAGCATACTGAGCGAGCGAGTTGTAAGAACCGATTTCCTGATTGCCCGTGATCCCGTAGCTGGTCCTGAGTTTCAGGTCGCTGACAGCGTTGACCCTCGTCATGAATTTCTCGTCGGAGATCCTCCATGCAAAAGCGCCTGAGGGAAAAAATCCCCATTTATTATTTGGTCCGAAGCGTGAAGAACCATCCGCACGCATCGTGAAGGTGAAAAGGTACCTGTCGTGTAAACGGTAATTCAGCCTCGTGAAATACGAGACCAGCGTGTTTTCCGTTGTGTTCGAAGTGGGGATCAGTATGTTCTGACCGACTGAAATATTTCCGCTGCCCAGGTTATTGCTCTGCAGGTTCTGGGTGGTTGTATTGTAGTTTAGTCTTTTGAAATCCTGTACCGTAAATCCGCCCAGGAGGTTCAGCGCGTGAATACCGTTAAATATCCTGTCGAAGGAAATGGTGTTTTCATTGAGCCAGTTGTAGTTGTTGGTCGTGGTCTTACTGATAGCCCCCGCCGAAAGTGCCCCAAGGAAAGTGGTGGTGGGCAGGAACTGGTCCTCGAGGGTATCGCGATAGTTTACGCCGACTGTGCTGCGCAGTTTCAGCCCTTTTATTATTTCATATTCTCCGAAGAAGTTGGCAAAAAGCGCTATGCTCTGGAACTTGTCTGTATTGAAAGTAGCCGCGGCCACGGGGTTGCCCACTTCCCGGAACAGGGTGCTGGGATCATTGGCATAAGTGAATTGACCGGTGCTGTCACGAACCGGAACGGTCGGGCTCATCATCAGTGCGTCCCCGATAATGGCGCCCTGGGTGCCGCCGTTTGCATTTACATTCGACCGCTGCTGGTATCCGTATGCCGCGCTCGAACTTAAGCCGATGCGTATCTTATCGCTGACCTTTTTATCCAGGTTGTAGCGCATGACTGCTCTTTTGTAGTTCGAGTTGAGCACAATGCCGTCCTGGCTGAAAAGATTGAAACTCAAAAAATGCCTGGCGCCTTCATTGCCGCCTGAAAAAGAAATGGCATAATTGGATATGGGCGCTGTACGCAGCAGCGCATCCTGCCAGTCCGTCCCTGCACCCAGCGCGCTGATCTGCGCGGAGGTGAAGGGAAGCGTGGTATTGCCATTTTTTGAAGAAACAGAGTCGAGGTAAGTAGCGAACTGGGTGGCATTCATCATGTCGAGCTTGCGGCCCACCTGCTGCATCCCCGTATATGCATCCACATTCACGACATCCTTGCCGGCAACTCCTCTTTTGGTGGTGATGATGACCACGCCATTCGCTCCGCGGCTGCCATAAATGGCCGTTGCAGAGGCATCCTTCAGTACATCGATAGAGGCGATGTCGGCAGGGTTGATGCTGGAAATATCCGCACCTGCAAAGCCATCGACTACGTATAATGGTTCATTACCCGAATTGATGGAGTTGGTACCGCGTATGCGCACGGAAAAGACTGAGCCGGGCTGGGCGTTCACCTGCGTGACCTGCACGCCGCTCACCTGTCCCTGGAGCAACTGTTCCGTTCCGGTGACCGGCACTTTGTCCATATCCGCCAGTGAAACGGACGCAACCGAACCGGTCAGGTCTTTTTTACGGGCACTGCCGTAACCGATCACCACCACATCGGAAAGAACACTCCCGGAAGCGGTCAGCCTTACATTCACAACAGTTCTGCCGCCGGTATTTACGACCTGCCTGGCATAACCAACATAGGTGAAGGTCAACGTCGCGGCCCCCTGTGGGAGGCCGATCGAATAGCTGCCGTCAGGCCGCGTTACCACGCCGGTCTTTGCATTACCGGCAAGGACATTCACGCCGCCCATCTTCTCACCGGAGGTACTGTCTGTTACCGTTCCGCTGACAGTAATAGTTTGCGCCCGGGCAGACAACGTGGTTACCACGGCAGCCATCAATAATAGCGATCTCATTTTTTTCATATAGGCAGTTTTTAAATGTTCGTTAGCTTATAAAAAATCAGCCCGCATCGGACTGAATACATCCACGAGTATACCTTCTTCCAGGCAAAAGACACCGTGCACCGCGTTCGGGGCAACATAAAAGGCATCGCCTGCTTTCAGTATTTTTTTTTCACCCTGTATCTCCACTTCAAACACCCCGCTTTCGATATGGGTGATCTGGGAGTGAGGATGCTGGTGAAGCGTTCCGACCGCTCCGCGATCGAATTTTACTTTTACCATCATCAGTTGATCATCGAAGGCCATCATCTTTCTTTGTACCCCGTTATCAACCTGCTGCCATTGCATCTCATCGTTTTCAACAAATGTTTTTTCCAGCTCGTACGATTTCATACCGTTCATTTTAGATTTCCTTTACAATTTTTTACTTACTTCTTTTCCTTCGTAACGCACGGTGAAGGGGCCGGTCCATCCGATGGCTTTGCCATCGATCATGGCCGAATGCGCTGTCATCAGGCTCGCGTCATTATTGCATTGCGCTACTACCAGATCCCTGCCTTCCAGCAGTACCCTTGCCAGCGTATATTCCTCATCATTACGCAGAACTTCGATGGCCCGCACCAAAGAATAGGAGCCCGTGGATATTTCTGTTCCCGGATCGAAATTTCCATGCTCCTCGATCACATTCACAAACACCTGGTCGCCGCCTTTTTTTCGGATGATATAAACGGGGTCGTGCCTGAGATTGAACCCGGGGTCATGGGCGCCGATCCTTGCATAGTAGAGTTGCGTAGAGTCGCCGGCCAGTGAGGAAACAGAATAGTAGGTATTGCTGTTCAGAAAAGTCAATTCACAAAGGGCTGGCGGATGCAATGCCTCTGCTTCTTTCCAGAGGAACTGGTACCCGTTTGCCTTGCCCAGGGGAACCTGTCTGTCCTCAAAAGCGGCATACCGTGCATTGGTACTGATCAGCGTTCCGAGATAATAAAAGGGCAGGTCGTACTGGTGCATGCCGGAGGATTGCGTTCTGAATATATCAATGATAAGAGGCTTCGAAAAGCCCGGAAGTTGCACCATATAAACCGTCCGGTGAAGGCGTACGCCTTTATAAGCATGCTCATCCACCGCGCTCACGACCTGCAACGGGGAGTTGCCCAGTTGGCTGAACAGTCTTGCGGGGTGGTTCCTGTCGCCTTCTTTTTCATCTGCGTTGAAGTCGGATCGTTCATCTACCACTACCGTGTTGTGCGCGATCGTCTGCGCAGCAAATGCCTTTGTCTCCGGCAGGTATCGCCCTCCCCATTTCTGCTCGATATTGATATAGCGAACGGCACCATAATCCTGCAAAATTTCATGGCCGTTATCATAGAGGTTGATGGAAAGCTTGTCAAAATGGCCATGTCCCATCCCCTGCGAAGAGTATTTATATATGAGCGAGCTCATGCTGTCGGTACGACCTGCGCGTAAGGCGGAGATGCCGCCTTTGTCGCCTTCCGCGCCATCGGCATATTCTGCGGAATGGTAAGGATAATTTCGGGGAAGTGTCTTTGTGGAAGCGAGGTCCTTCGCGACCAGCATTCCGCCCAGGTTCAGGTTAACCTTCTGCTGTTTCGCGGCAACCGCGAGTAATCCGTCATCAGGTCCATATACCTTTCGGTATATATCGAGGGCCTCAACGATTTCATTAGTGGTATAATTTTTTTCTTTCAGTGCATCGTTATAGGCATAGAAGGCACCATCGATGTTCGTTTGCTGCAAAGTGGATAAGAGCCCTTTTTTCAGGATCGAGTTCCTGTATTGAAAGATCCCGTAGCTGTCATTCCTATTATTCAGCGCATTGGCAAAAAGATAGAAAGGCAGCAGTGCATAGCGGGCGTAGTAAGGGCCTTCGATATAATAGCCATCGGGCGAGAAAAGACCGTTCAGCTGGCCGAGCAGACCTGCGCGACCATCCTTCGTAGTTCCCTTGAGTGCCATTTCCAGGTATTCCGTGTTGTCTGTGGCGATCCCTACAATACCCACACCCGCGCAGGCCCAGACAGCCTGGTTATGGATCAGGTTGAACCAGCTTTTCAGGTCAATGGTAAAAAAATCGACTTCCGGTTTGAAGGCACCATCGCAGATATTCTTTCTTTCAGCCGCCGTCAGGCAATCCTGTATGCAATCGAAAGCGAGACCACTGTATACGAGCCAGTTGGCATCGTTCAGGGCCTGCCAGAAGATCCGGCCGGGGGCGTCACCTTTTGATTCGGGATGGTTTTTCAGCGAAGGGTTCAGGGCCGCATATTTCAGCAGCAGGGCCTTTACCATTTCTGCATATTTTTTTTCGCCTGTCAGCTGGTATAAAATACCCGCTGAAAACATCAACGTATAATTCGCTTTGTGCCTGTCATGCGTGTATCCTCCGGCCGGATCTTTGGGAACAGGAACGTCAATGTCTTTCCCCAGGTAGCGGTCAACCGAGTTTTTGATTTCCCGGAAGGATTTATTTAGCAGAGGATATTGGTGGATGGAGGTGCGGAGCCGTGTAAAATCCTGGCGGGTGCCATACGCCACAGGGTGCTGGGCCTGCCCGCGCAGGCAAGGGAGAATCAATAACAAAATCAGGGACACAGCTTTCATGGCTTAAGCAGTCGAGAACGTAATGTTAGGCGTTAAAAAGAGACGTCATAAAAAGAAGATGATTATTTTTTTCTATTTATTTTTCGATTTCCTATTACTGTATTTAATAATAAACTCAAATTGTTAGATTTTGTCTAAAATATTTAACTGATAAGGTTCCCGGCAAGGCTGCCGGGAATTTTCCCGGAACATCGGGTAACCGCTGTTATTTTTGCTTCATGGAAAAGCAGGTAACAATTATTGATATAGCGAGGATATTGAACATCTCTACCTCTACCGTCAGCCGTGCACTGCGCAATGCAAATGATGTTAAAGAAGAAACGAAGACGGCCGTGATGTCGCTGGCCGAAGAACTGAACTATCAGCCTAACCGCCTTGCCATCAGCCTGCTGAACCGCCAGACACATACCATCGGTGTGATCATTCCCAACCTCGACTTTGTTCTATCTACCATGGTAAAAGGAATCGACGAGGTCGCACTCGAGGCCGGTTATACCGTTATGGTCTGCCAGAGCAACGAAAGCTTTGGACGCGAACTGGTAAATACAAAAAGGCTGCTCGACAGCCTGGTGGATGGGATCATTGTTTCGGTTTCAAGTGAAACCAAGGTATTTGAACACATCAAAAAGATTAAGGACAGGAACATCCCCATGGTGGTCTTCGACCGGGTGAATAAAGAGATCGTTGCGCCGAACGTACAACTTGATAATGTAGAAGGTGGCGTACTGGCAACAACTCACCTGCTTGAACAGGGATACAGGAAAATAGCCATCCTCGCCGGTCCCGTAAACCTCGATATCAGTAATAAGCGAATGGATGGCTATCTGCAGACGCTGAAGAAACATGGAGTACGGGCAAAAAAAGACCTCATTATACACTGTGACTTCAACCAGGACTATGCGTATGAGGCCACGAAGGAGCTGTTATCCATGAGTAACCGGCCCGATGCCATTTTTACCATCAGCGATCGCATGGCTATCGGCGCCATGCTGGCCATTAAAGAAAAAGGATTGCGGATGCCGGTCGATATTGGCCTGGTCGGGTTCAACAACGAGCCAATCACCACCTTGGTCAGCCCGTCTATTTCCAGCGTGGATCAGCCGGCTTTTGAAATGGGAAAAGTGGCCGCCAGGTTATTCATCGAGATGATCACCAGTAAAAGAGACATGGACCATGAAGAGATCATCCTGAAACCAAAACTATTCATCCGCGAATCATCGCTCCGGAAAAAGTGAATGGCTGGGATCCGGTTTTAACCCCAATCCTTTTCTCTTTCATCTCCCGGCCCAAACCCGGCATTATCTTATGAACCTGTCGAAAGCAGGCAGCCGCCGATCACCGCAATATCTATGGCTATGGTAAGCAGGAAAACCGGGATCGTGATCTTAGTGGAAAGCGAGGCCAGGTTTGGCACCAGCGCCATTGCCATCGCTGCTGAAGCGGCAACCCAGTAACCGATATGATTACCGGTAGAAACAATTACAAGCCCCGTTATTGGAGTGATCGCACATCCATGGAAGATGAGGATGACACCCGTCCAAAGAATTCGGTTCTTGTCCTGATTTGCGCACCAGGAAAAGAATTGACTGAAAATGGGGACAGTATGCGCCTTTGGCGCCTGGTAAACCTGTTTGATAGCAATGGCGGTGTCCATGGTAGTTATATTTTGACCTCAAAAGTCTGCGGTGGCGCGCGGTCTGCAAATGACAAAAACCTGGCAGAAGGATGATTTTTGTCAGAAAAGGGGCCGTTTCCGGTTCATGAAATTTATCATATCGTAATTGTTTCCAGGTCATGTTTTTGCCATCTTCAGGTATCTAAGTTTGTAGGATAGTGAAAGTGCCAAATGACTAAACTGATGCGTATATCGGCCGGGGACAATATCAGGGATTTACAGGAGGAATTCATGCGGCTGTATCCCTTTCTCAGGATTCAATTTTACCGGGCGCGGCCCGGGAATGAAGCCATTGTGCGCGGGAACTACCTGAACCAGCTGCTTCCGATCAAAACGGCAGGTTTGAAGAGTGAGGGGTTTATCAGTTTGGAAAGCAATATGACCATTGCTGAACTTGAAAATAAGCTGCTGGACCAATTCGGGCTGAGGGCAAAAATATTGCGGCAATCAGGTAATAATATATGGCTGGAAACCAGCCTGACGGCAGACTGGCCCCTGAACAGGCAAAATGAGCATGGGCGTGAGCTCAGTGGCGGTTACCGCGCTGATCAATAAAGCAGGTGCTCAAGTTTAGCGGTGTCGGGTATGCTGATCTTTCCTTCCCGGATCTCAATTAATTTTTCTGCCTTGAAATCGCTCAGGGTCCTGATCAGCGATTCTGTTGCTGTTCCCACATACTGGGCAATGTCTTCGCGCGATATTTCGATCTGTCGATTGGCGCCCCCTTCATTGAATTTGGAGTGGATATTCACCAGGGCGCGCGCCACCCGCTTACGAAGGGAACTATAGGCAAGGCTCAGCAGGCGCTCTTCCTTTTCTTTTACGTTCAGCGTTATCAGGCGAATGAATTTTGCCGCAATATTGATGTCCCCATAGATCATCTGGAGAAAATCATCTTTGGGGATGTGGATGATTTCCGAAGCTTCCAGGGCAATGATCGTATCGTCATAATTCTTTTCTTCAATCAGTGCGGGATAACCCACAAAATCACCGGCTGAAAACAGGTTGGTGATGTACTCTTTGCCGTCTTCATGGCTTCGGGAACCTTTTAGTTTTCCACTTACCAGGTAATAGAGATAGCGCGGCCGCTTTCCTTCTTCATATATCATTTGTTTCTTGGAATATTGATAAGCTTCGTATTGTTCGGAGATACGGTTGATCAATCCTGCATCGCTGATATCCTTCATGAACTGGTTGATGCCCTGGACACCAACCGGGTATTGCTGATCGAGAATTTCTCCTTTTTTGAGGCGTATCTCAACGGCATTGAGGAGCTCTATATCATCAAAAGGTTTTGTTATGTAGTCATCCGCTCCCATCTCCATCCCCTTGCGAAAGTCCCCACGCTCGGTCTTGGCGGTCAGAAATATAAAAGGGGTGTTTTTCGTTTCCTCTTTTTTACGGAGAAGGTGCAGCACACCATACCCATCGAGCTCCGGCATCATGATATCGCAAATGATCAGATGCGGATGTTCTTTTATGGCGGCATCTATTCCTTTTTTGCCGTTTTCTGCAGTCGTTACGTTATAGCCCGCCAGGGCCAGTATCTCCGCCGTGTTTTCGCGGATGTCGGTATTGTCGTCGATGACGAGAATATTTTTCATGGTCAGATAGTTTCTGCAGATTGAGGGACGATAATTGTAAAGCTGCTGCCTGTGCCGATCGCGCTTTGCAGGGTGATAGTGCCCGCGAGCAACTCCAGGTATCTTTTAATGATATGTAAACCAAGGCCGGTTCCCTGGATGTTGGTGGCATTTTTTCCCCGGAAAAAGCTGGAATACAAGTGTACCTGGTCCTCCTCCGAGATACCGATGCCATGGTCCTTTACTGTCACCCGTATTTCATCGGTTGTTGCGGAACTGCTGATGTCGATCGCCTGAGCCTCGCCGGAAAACTTGATGGCATTGCTGATCAGGTTAATAATGATGTTCTTCAACAGTTTTTTGTCGCAGGACACGAAAACGCTCAAATTGCCGCCCAGCGTGAAATGCTGGTCTTGCTTCAACAACCCCCTCATTTCATCGGCGGTTTCGGTAACGAGCTCACCGAGATCAAATAGGCTGTTATGCGTGTTCACTTTTCCTTCGTCAAGCTTTCCCAGGGAGAGAAAGTCTTCGAGAATGTCGTTGAGATGTTTGACCGAGTTCTTGATCTTTTCCACGTGCCGGCTTCTTTTCTCCTGGTCTTCTGTTGTTACATACCTGGAAAGCAGCGAAGCCGATGACAATACAGTGCTCAGGGGTGTTCTGAACTCGTGGGAAGCCATTGAAACGAACCTGCTTTTTATTTCACTCAGGTGCTTCTCCTTGTCCAGCGCCTCGTTGAGATCTTTCTGTGATTCTTCCAGCTTTTGCAGGGCTTCCTTCAGGATGAGCGTGCGCTCTTCTACCTTCGCCTCCAGCTGTGTATTGAGCCGCCGGAAGCTTTCTGTCATATTTTCGAGTGCCTCCTGGTGCGCAAGTATATTTCTTTCAGTTTTTTTCCGCTCGGTAATATCAACAATAAACGCAATCACAAATAGCTCTTCGCCTTTGTGATAGAAGCTCAGGCTCACTTCCACCGGAATGTCGCTGCCGTCTTTCCTTTTACCATAAAGATCCCGGCCCTGCCCCATCCGCCTGTTCGAGGGTTTGTGGTAAAAGCCCTCCCTGAGCACGTGATGATGCGGTCTTGCGCTTTGTGGGATCAGAATTTCTATCGGGTTGCCGATCAGTTCCTCTGCCGTATAACCAAATATTTTTTCAGCGGCGGGATTGACCAGTACTACATTGCCGGCTCCGTTGGTGAGGATTATTCCCTCTGTCGCATTCTCAAAGAGGGAAGTGAGATGCGTTGGATCAAATTTCATAGAGGGTGGCGGTTTCCGAAATATACCGATAAAGGAGCATATTCAGTGGTTATGCCTGTCTGGAAGAGAGTCTTTTCCAGATTCGAGGTTGCTGACAAAAGTTTCCAACAATACTTAATACGTAATTACCTGGTACACGACAACTACAGTGTTACGTCCCTGACGCCAGGACAACTGCTTGTGAGCGTCGATTACAAGGGGTAGTCCCATCATTTCATTTTGGGGTGCAATTGAAAATAATGTAGCTTAACAGTCACTATTTACACCATGCTTTCCCGAATTGCCCTGTCTGTGATTTTCTTTACGGCCATTGCTGCCCAGGTAAGCGCCCAGGACATTACGGGCTCCTGGGAAGGGAACTATCAAAAAAATATATTCATGGCCACGCCATCAAAGCTGGTAGTGGAACTTTCATTGTCGCGTGATTCCGTATTGAACGGTGCCACGCATTTGTATTACCCTCGTGGCCAATACGAACATTACAAGATCACTGGCATCTACCACAGCTATGATTCTACGCTCAGGTTCAGCGAGGACACCGTTATAGCTTTACACCTCGGCGACATGTTGGAAAAATGCATGGGGTTGTACCGGGTAAAATTGTCGGTATCGGATACTGCGATGCGGCTGGACGGCACCTGGCGCGACAAAGACAGGCGTTTTTTGCATTGTCCCACAACCGGTGTCTGGCTCGTGAAGAAACTCACCAAAAAGGACCTCAGGATACTTGTGCCTGGTGACAGCCTCATTGAGCCGGCTGACACCAACCTGCGCCGCGCGGGTGATATCCAGTCGATCATAGAAGTGGTGCCGCAGGAAAAAGACTCCATCAAAATTGAGGTGTACGATAACGGCATTATCGACAACGACTCCATCTCCCTCTATTTTAATGATTCGGTACTGGTCCGGAAACATATGATCGATATAAAGCCCCTGACCTACTATATTTCGATAGATAAAAAAACACCGATCAACAAGATACGGCTGGCGGCAGAGAGCCTTGGCAGCATACCGCCCTGCACGGCACTGATGGTGATCACCACGCGTAAAACCCGCTACGAGGTGGACCTTTCCAGCGATTTCAACCGGAATGCAGTGGTGGAGTTCTTTCTAAAGGAATAAGTAATTAATACCCTGCCGCAGATGCTGGCAACGGGTCAGATCAGGTTGCCGCTGATTCGTTTCATCAGCTGGTCCTTGTAATTCTCGCCAATCGCAATATCCACATTAGAATCCTTCAGCAATATCCTGTTCCCCTCGATACCCGAGATTCGCTGTACCGGCACGATGAACGATTTATGCACGCGAACGAACTGGCTGGCAGGCAGATGTTCTTCAATGTCTTTCATGCTGCTGTACACCAATGTTTTGTGTGCCCCCCGGTGGATGGCGATATAGTTTTTCATTGCCTCTATATAATCGATCTCATCCAGGCTGATTTTGAGAAGCGTTCCCCTGGACCCTGTTTTTACGAAAATATAATTGCCAGGGGATTGATCTGCTGCCTCATCGGCCCCTTCCTGTATTCTTTTCACGGCTTTCTGAACGGCTGACAGGAAGCGGGGAAAGCGGATAGGCTTCAGCAGGTAGTCGATCACCTCCAGGTCATAGCCTTCCAGCGCGAATTCACTATAAGCAGTGGTGAAGATCACTTTTGCGCTGCCACGAATGGTGTTGATGAAATCGATCCCTGACAGTTCGGGCATCTGTATGTCGAGAAAGACCAGGTCAACGGGTTGTTCGGCGACCGTTTGAAGTGCTTCAAGGGGATTGGTATGCGTGCCCACCAGGTGCAGTAACGGCGTCTGGCCAACATAGTTCACCAGGATATCAATGGCATGCTGCTCATCATCCACAATGATACAATTGATCATAAGCTATGGATGGTTAGTTCGGTGATATACTGTTCCGCGTCTTCCTGCACATTGAACAGGTAGCGGTCGCCGTATGCCAGCTGCAGCCTTTTGCGGATATTGTCCAGGCCGATACCGGTGGAGGGATCTTTCGGGCCTGATTTCTTTTTGTTCCGGCAATAAAAGTACAGCCCGCTTTCCGAGATATTCAGGCGGATCGTGATAGGGTCTTCGCTGCTTTTCAGGTCACCGTGTTTGAATGCATTCTCCACGAGCGTGATCAGCACGAAAGGAATGATCGTAATGCCTTCCACGTCACCCGTTACATCGAACCGTACATTCAGCTGGTTGCTGAACCGGAACTGGTTGATCCGTATTACATTCTGTACGTGCTCGATCTCGTCTTTCAGAAAAGCCTGTTCACCCTTGCTGCCCTCGTTCAGTGAATACCGCATGATGTCTGACAGGGTGAGGATACACTCCGAGAGCTCAGCTGAATAGGGAAGCGATTTGGCATACAGGAAATTCAGTGTATTGTATAGAAAATGCGGGTTGATCTGGGCCTTTAGAAAGTTCAGGTTGGCCTGCGATTTTTCTACTTCGAGCTGCATCTTTTGCTGTTCGAGTACCTTTCGCTGTTTTTGTTCATCCCTCAGGCTGGTCAGGTAGGCGGCGAGCAGGCTGATGCCTGAAAAGCAAATGAGGACCACCGCGCAGGAATAAATGATCAGCCCCGTGCTGAACATTTTGAGGGTTTTCGGATCGAAAACGGCATACCTCACGCAGTAGTAGCCGACGATGATCGCCGAACCGGCAAGCGTGGTGCCTGCGTAATGAATAAATTTCTTTCTTTCTGCCAGTAAGAAATAATACCTGTTTACGGTAAAATAGAAATAAGCGATGCTGACGGCAATAAAAATAATTTCCCGCAGAAAAGAACCACGACCGGCAGCCGTAGTTGTCTTCAGGTTGGCTTCGGCAGGAGACAGCAGCACGGCAATCAGAGACGCTGCGAACAACACAATGCTGCAGGCTGTTACCGCCAGAGTGACCTGCAAAATCGAATATCTCGGTTTACGTTTCAATGAAAGCGATTGGGTTTAAAAATAATCAATCAAATCCTTTTCTCGCGAAAATAAAGCAGGTGCAATCCAGGATATCAGTTGCCGATACCCAGTCCACCGCCGCTCTGAACGCGTTTGTTCTCATCTTCAGAACCGGAATTCCGCTGACGCGCCGCTTTTACAGTATTGCTGCCAAAACGATAGGTAAAGGCCAGCCGGAAGATCCTGGTTTCCGCTTTCTGGTTCACTTCTGTTTTCTGTCCGGCAAAATCCTGGGATCCCCTGAACCGCAGGCTGTTGAAGATGTCACCCAGCGAAGCCTTCAGGCTGCCATTGCCGTGAAAGATCGTCTTCTGTATGCCGGTGCTGATGCTCCAGATGGACTGTCCATTAAAGCTGCCCGCATACACGGTGGGTGCGTTGTAAAAGGCGGTCAGTTCAGCCGTCCACACTTTGGCGAACCGCAGGCTGTTCTGTGCCACTGCATTCAGGCCGAACGCATTCAGGCTGATCATGCGGCCGGGCCCGAGATCGGCGCGGTACTGCGAGTAGTTGCTGCTGACATTTGTAAACAGGCTGTAGGTCCTGTAAGAGAACGGATAGCTGATGTTCAGGCTCAGGATATCCTGCGAAGCAAGATTCTTTTTGGAGAGGATCGCTTTTGAGACCTCTGTTGTGTCGATGATCTGGGTGAACAGATCCCTCACCGCACTGTAATTCAGCGTTGTGACCAGTTTGTTTTTATAGATATAGGAAACGCCGAAGCTGTTTGTGTATTGAGGGAGCAGGTTGATGTTACCCTTTTGCATGGTGTATTCGTCGATCTTGTTTTCGAACGGGTTCAGGTCCTGGTATGCCGGGCGATCGATGCGCCGGCTGTAGGTAAAGCTCCACTGCTTCATGGGGTCCTTGTTGAAAGTGATGGCGGCGCTGGGAAAGAAATCGACATAGTTGCGGCGGAAGGTTGAATCGTATCCTACATAGGTGCCGCCCGTGTTCTTCAGACCGGTGGAAGTGCCTTCTATCGCTGTATTTTCCATGCGCAAGCCTGCCTGTATCACCACGCCCTTCCATACACGCTGGTAGTTCAGGTAGGCCGCATTGATATTCTCTGTGTATTTGAAATGGTTGCTGTGGTCGTTGTCTATTGTTTTCTGCGAACCGAAGACGTTGTACCGCTGAAAATCGTTGTCCGTAGTTACAAAGGATATTTTACCCCCCAGGCTCAACCGGCCCTTCAGCGCATTCTGGTCCCAGTCGGCCTTCAGTGAGGTGATTGAAATGGTGGCGGGCGAAATGATCTGGTAAGTTACCGATCCCAGCAGGTTCTTCAGCGTTGAGTCATAATAATTGTTTGGCTGGAACTGGTTGGTGTTGATGGTATAAGTCCCATAGTCCGCATTTACTGCCAGGCTTTTACCGTCAGTTCCTGTGTAGGTGTAGTTCAGGTTGGTATTGATATTATTGCGGGTAGCAACGGTATTATTCTGCGCCACTAACGTTCTGTTTATAACGTTGGTAGGCAAATAGATGATAGGCGTTGTGCTGTTGGTATGGCCATCCTGACCCGTGAAATTTCCGTTGACGACAAAGCCGAGGATACTTTTTTTATCGATATAATAGTCCATCCCTGCTTTCAGGTTGTGGTTGTGTGTGTTAAACAGGATGGATGTCTGCTGGTTGAACAGGCTGTCTGCGACAGTTCGCTTGAGGTTGAGGGAGAGTTCGGTCGGCGCATCGTTGTATCCATAAGTGCCAAACAGGTTTACGTGACGGTCGCGGTAATTCACCGAGAACCCACCATTGTATTTTGCGGAGTTGCCAATGCTCCATACGCCGTTCACAGAACCATTGGTGCCCAGCGATTTATTTTTTTTCAGGCGGATGTTGATGATCCCGGCATTACCCGCGGCTTCGTACCGGGCAGAGGGATTGGTGATGAGTTCGATCGATTCGATTTGGGAGGATTGCAACGATTTCAGGTAGTTAGACAGATCCGTACCCGTCAGCGGCGATGGTCTTCCATCGACATATACCTGTACGCCCGTTTTTCCGTTCATGCTCACGTTGTCATCCTTGTCTACCGAAACCCCCGGCGACCGGCGCAGCAGCTCCAACGCATCCAGTCCAACTGCATTGATGGTCTCTTCCACATTGACGATCATCCTGTCGGCTTTTACTTCTATCAATGGCTTCCTGGCCGTTACGGTTACCGCCTGCAGTTGTGCGGGCAGCCGGGCAAGGGTTTGGTCGGGCAGGCTAACGGGTGTGCCGGTAACGGTAATTATTCCGGAGCGGTTTGGCTTGAACCCGATATAGCTCGTGCTGACGCTGTAGGTCCCCGGGGTCACGTTTGCGAAAACGTAGTTTCCCGTTTCGCTGGTCACTGCAAATTTTACAGGAACGGCCGAGGTGTCGCGCACCTTCAGGAGGGTGGCGGTAGCGCCTTTGATGGGGTTTCCGGATTCATCGCGGACGGTGCCGCTGATCTGTTGGGCGGATGCTGCCAGGAACAGGAGTTGTGCTGTCAGTACCAGGAGAAGGGGTTTCATATAATCGGTTTTAGGTGGTTTTCGGGATGTAAACCTAACCGGCTGGCAGGGCTGCAAAAAAACTCTTATACGAAATCCTGTTTTGAAGGGATGAAAAGGCAAACGGGAGAAAGAAGTGGGGGAGATGTGGGTCTTACTGACAGATCTGGTAACCCTATTACAACAGGATGAAGTGCCGGTGAAACAGGCAGGCGCAGAATATAAAAAACCTCAGCCGGTTATCGGGACTGAGGTTTTTGCAGGATGTTTTGCGGAAATCGGCTAGCTGAAAATAGAATTGAGCAGTGCGGCCAGGTGAACGCCGCCCTTGAGGAGTTGCTGGTTGAGCTGTGCCAGGTGATCGAAATTATAGCGATAGCTCAACCGCTGGTTGGGTTGCGTGCTCTCGGGGTAGAGGCTTGAGCTGAGGGTGTAAGAGTCTGCCAGCCAGCTTTCCAGTGGTTCATGCATCCAGTCTTTTTTCTGTTCTGCTGTTACATGGTTGATGGCCTTTACATATTCGGTATAGCTCAGTTTCTGTGCGCCGATGATCTGGTCATCCCAAACCGCGTGGAGATTGGTGTTCTCTGTGAACCACATCACTTTAATATCGTTGCCGCCTTTATCTTCCTTACGGCCGACGTGAAAGGGCTGATGGATATCGCCAACGATGTGGATGAGCAGGCGGAGGTACATCAGTTTTTTGTCTTGCGGCAGCTGTTTATTGCGGAGCTGGCCGCTCAGGAATTTGATCTTTGTATAGGCATCGGTGGCGGTATCTGACTTGAAGAAATTTATTACCTGGTCGCGGGTCCAGTCTTTTTCCAGGTCAACATAATGCCAGCTGCTGAGGTAGTTGAAGGCCGGGTCAGACTTGATAAAATCGGCCCAGTTGGCTTCCATAGCCATGGACTGGTTGCCGAGGATGGCATGTATTTCGGAGCGGGCCTTATCGGTAAGATAGCTGTCGGCAATTTCGGCGACGATACGGTGGCCGAGGAGGCCCCAGGCCATGGATTGAAGGGGGAAATAGCAGAGAGCGGCGATGACCAGGATTTTTTTCATATGTGGGTATTATGCGATGGTGGCAGCGAAACTAATTAAAAACAGGTTGTTTTGGGGTGAGGATCGGTGGAAAAGCGCAGGAACACATATGAAAATTAATAATATATTAATGTGTTTCTTTCATTTGTGAGGTAAGGGGTAAAGGGTTACTTTTGCAGCCTCTTTTAGAGAAACCTGTTTTCTTTGGGAGGAGTGTCCGGGAAGTAGCGCAGGCCGGTAGCGCACCTGGTTTGGGACCAGGGGGTCGCAGGTTCGAATCCTGTCTTCCCGACATTGAAAAGCAACCAATTATGGTTGCTTTTTTATTTGTAGAGTAACCGGTAGCGCATCCCGCCGCATGGCGGGAGGGTCGCAGGTTCTCCCGCCATGCGGCGGGACTGTCTTCCCGACAGATTGTCTTTCAAAAAATATCAAAGGTTCCTGTATGCCAGGAAATAAGGATCTCGCATACATTCATTCCTACATGCCTATTGTGTGGCTTAAATCTTTGGAGCAATTTTCGCAATCACAGTTGTTTTCCAGGGCAGTCAAAACACCACCGATAGGTTGTAAAGTATGAGCAATCATCTTACTCCAGACTGCAAATTTGTTGTTTACATCACCCTCGGTTAAATATTCGCTTAATAGTTCATACATGACGGGATCCCAGGCAGACATGTCATCCATCAGCCGCTTATCACTCTTGAACCAGTTTGTGTGAAGTGAATAATGCACTTTCAGGAGGCTGTTGATGTTCGTATGCATGCCCAAACTGGCCGATAGCCTGTCTTCGTTTGACAACGCAAACCTGATCTTGTTATCAGCATGGAGTAAAGTAAAGCGAATCTCCTGGTATTCTTCCTGGGAAATCTCACGTGGGTGACCTGCAGTATACTTTTTTTGCAGCTCTTCCAACTTACCTGTTTTATCAAATACGATCATGACGTCGTCCAGCATGGAGGGGCGTTGATTCTTTTTCTGCCGTTGTTTCAACGCGTCTTCAAACTGATCAAAGGAAACAAATGAAATGCCGATGATCGATTCGCCAACCTGTAAATGGCTTAAGTTGATACAATTTTCCGCATCAACAATTACTTTGATAAACGGGTCCTTCAATTCAAACACAAAAGCTGCGAGGTAACGGTCATATTGAGCAAGTGTAAGCAGTTTTTCAGTTAACAGCGTAAAATCGATGGTCTTTTGCATAGCGATACTAGTATTCTCAGCACAACAGTACTAATAAATTTAGTATTCCTTAGATTTATTTAATTGTCGGTCAGACGCATTTCCGTCGTCAATGGACTCTTTTATCCCTTTAAAGCATACCCCGGTTGCCTGCGTAATTGTACCAACGCAGCCACGATCAGCACACAAACAACTAAACTCAATATCGTAGGTATCATAAAAACATACAGGTAATGGGTAATTGTAAAACCAATGAAGCATATTAAAACAGGCCAAAGCAAACGATAAACAATACCCGGGTGTTTTACTGCTATCCCCGAGAGTATCCAGAACAGAATCACAAAAACCCCCAGGAATAGCGCAGAATCCAGGCTTAAAGCTTCATAAAAATTGTCCCAGCTCCGCAAAGATCCGCTGACATTGAACTTATATTGTTCCATTTGCCGGATTACTTCTTTTCCAACAGGATCCGTAGTTTCCTTACGGGTAAGGTGCCCCGTAAGATGGCCGGCAGCATAAAGTAAAGTCACAAAAGCAGCAATTCTAAGCAGTACTTTGGGTTTCATTTTTCAGTTGTTTTAGGGTCTGTTAAAACTATAGGTTCGCTCAAATTGGAATCAACGGGTCGAGTCGATTGGATCTTGAAGTTTGAGGCCTATCTCCAGACGCCCAAAATAGCGCCCATTAACGTTAAAGATACTACGCTGTACCCGCCATTGATGAAAATTAATTTCCAGCTTTTTAATTCAAATAAACTATGAATAGCAATAGCGCAAAAGGTCCAGATGCCTGCAAGAAAGCCTGCCGTAATACCCCAGGTAAGATTGGTTTTTGGATCATTCAGAAACATGGCGAGATTGGCGGACATCACCAGCGAGAAGATCAACGTGAAGCCAAATATCATTCCTTTGTTTCCTTGTTGGATCCTTTCTTCAGAAAGTTCATTGGCAGACATCCAGGCCTTGCCAAATAAACCCGGCGAGTACCAGATGCCACCTACAACAAAAGAAGAAATGCCGGCAACAAGCACGGCCAGCCAATTAATGGTTCCCATGTTCATAATCAGTAGTTTTAGGTTCTGGATATTTATTTACAGCCTAAGCTAATTACCGAACTTTACACAACGATTTTTTTTAGAACGAAACAGCATTTGAAGCCGACGAACCTGAACATATCAGCGACGAAACATACTCCTCAAAAGGAGAAGCTGAATGATATTGGTTTCCGCGTAATACTTATTCCTTTTTTTGGCATCGCCATTCCTGTCATTACTCAAATGATCCCGCAACAGCCATTTACGACCTGGCAATTCAAATTAAGCTATCTCTACACCATCATGATCGCTTTTGTAATATGGGAAGGAAACCGTTTTTTACTGTTTTCTCTCAGGTCTTATTTTGACTGGCTGAATAAGCCCGTCAAAAAGATTATTGCTTTATTGTTATCTGTTTCATTTTATACCATTCCGGTGAGCGCCCTTTTATTGGTAGGATGGTATTATTTTTTCAGCAATGGCCTTGTGCAATGGAGCAAAGTATTTGAGGCAACACTGATCATTATGATCTGTGTAATCTTTATTACGCATGTTTATGAAACTGTTTTTTTGGTAAAACAAACAGAAACAGACAGGGTAAAAAAAGAACAACTTGAACGCTCCAAAGCCGAAGCAGAACTACAGGCATTAAAAAATCAGATTGATCCTCATTTTATTTTTAATTCGCTGAACACACTATCGCATTTAATAGAAGAAAAACCACAAAAGGCGCGCGAATTCAATGATAGCCTGGCTGATGTTTACCGGTACATTCTACACAATAAAGAACGAACATTGGTATTGCTTCGCGAGGAAATGGATTTTGTGAATGATTACTTTTTATTGCTGAAGATCCGTTTTGAGAATGCAATACAGCTGAAGATCGACATCAGCAACGAAATCAATAATGCATCCCTCATTCCACCCATCTCGTTGCAGCTGCTGTTAGAGAATGCCATTAAACACAATGTGTTCTCGGATGAAGTCCCATTGATTATTTCTATCGAAGTTAAAAATGACGAACTGGTTATCTCGAATGAGATCCATAAAAAGGGATTGCGAAAAGATTCTTCCCAGATCGGGTTGCGGAACCTGAATGAAAGGTATCGGCTTACAGCCAATCGATCGATCACGGTCAATGATACAGGTAAACAGTTTATTGTTTCACTTCCAATTCTTACCATTGTATAATGAAAGTATTGATCATAGAAGATGAGAAGCCGGCGGCTGAAAAATTACGGAAAGCTGTGACAAAAGCAAATGCAGACATTGATATAGTTGGTACACTGAATAGCGTAAGTGCCTCTGTTGATTGGTTACAGAACAATCCACAACCTGATCTGATCATGATGGATGTGGAGCTGACAGATGGCCTGTCATTTAAACTATTCGATTCTATACAACTTACCTGCCCCGTTATTTTTACCACGGCTTTTGATGAATACTGGCAGGAAGCTTTTGAACACAATGGCATTGACTATTTACTAAAACCCATCAGGCAGGATAAACTGGAAACAGCCCTAAAAAAGTACCATTCCCTGCAGAAGCATTTTGCCTCCAACCTGCAGCAGTTATTGCAGTGGCCGCAACAGGCGGCTGTAAATAACTATAAGAAGAGATTCCTGGTAAAAAGAGGCATTGATTATGTGGCTGTAAGAACGGAGGACATCGCTTACTGTTATGCAACACACAAATTGGTTTGCATGGTTGATCAAAGCAATCAGAAATTTATTCTCGACAGGTCACTGGCCGATCTTGAACAGGACCTCGACCCGGTACAGTTCTTCCGCATTAACCGAAAATATTTTGTGAATATCAATGCCGTAAAAAAAATACAGTCTATCGGTAAAGGAAAATTATGGGTTGAATTATCTCCTTCGGTTGATGAAGAAATTGTAATCAGCAGTGAAAATGTACCCGGATTTAAGGCATGGGTGAACAGGTAATTCAAAGGGCAAAGGATGTAAATTAAACTTATGATGATTGAAAAGAAGCAGTTATACCGCGAAAGCAAGAAACCCTGCAGGTGTGCATGGATTATCAGGTATATTTATGGTTGCTGAAAAGCATTTGCCGAATTTCTTCCAGTCTTAACCGGCTCTTATGCGGATATTATTATTTAGCGGCTTGATTTTCCTGCATGTGGCACTGTATGCGCAAACGGGAGGTAGGGATGCGGTGATATCCGGGAATATACCCGCATTGGCGGGCAAGACCGTTGAAATAAAAAATGCCTGTCATTTTAGCCGGGAGATCCACGTAAACGGGAAAGGGATATTCAGGGCACAGTTGCCGGTGACCGAGGGTTATTACAGATTTGATGGGAACGTTATCTACCTGGCTCGGGGCATGGACCTGGTAATTACACGGCATGACAGCACCGATCATTTTGCAGGAAAAGGAAGTATAGAAAATGAATTGATCAGCAAGATCACACTACTGTTGAAAACCTGGCTTCCATTTAGTGACGGGGAACTGGCTGAACAGGTGAGGTACATGGCGATAGACAGCTTTATCGCCAGGCTGAATGGGTATAGGAGCGCCAGCCTGGCTTTACTGAATACCCACCCGGCAAGCAGCTATTTTAAAAAAACCCAGGTGGAAGAAATAGACTACGCCGTAAGACACTGCGCTAATTGGTATTCGCTGTACTATGGCGTTGATCCCAGGAAACAGGAACTGGCGTTTCAGGCTTTAATGAGCGGAAAACCAGAAGAGCTTTCTACTTATTATGCAAAAGAAACGGCGGCAAGGATCAAATCACTGTCCTGGAAAGAAAGAAACAGGATGGATTCTATTGCCTGGAAAGGATTTGACATCAACAATGCAGATCTTTTTCAATTTTCTGACGAATACAGGCAGTTATTTGATATTAAAATTGAGGAATTATGCCAGCTTGAGGCCAGGCACAGGCATGCTCCGGATATACAGCTGGATTTGACCGCCCTGCTTCATGACCAGGATAAAATGAGAGAAATGCGGCTGGAGCGGGAGCGCATAAAAAGAGATGTTATTAAACATGAGATCAGCAATGACCTGATCCGGGAAAACCTGTTACACGAGAATGCCCGGGAGTTGATGCAGCCGGGGGGGAATATTGACACTGACTTTAACGATTACCTCATTACAGCAAAGGATACCGCTTATGTGAGTGATGTGAAAAGAATATATGCAGCAATAAAGCGATGTGCCCCGGGCTCACCCGCGCCGGATTTCGCGTATAAAAATGTGAACAACGAACAGATAACGTTAAACAGCCTGAAAGGCCATTATGTGTACATCGATGTATGGGCCACCTGGTGCGGACCGTGTGCTGAAGAACTGCCTCATTTAAAAGAAGTGGAGGACAAATACAGGGGTAAGAACATTCGTTTTGTAGGGATTTCGATGGACAAGCAGGACGATAAAGACAAATGGAAAGCATTTGTGGTTGCTCATTTTTTGAAAGGAACACAGCTGATCAGTGACCACGACTTCCGCTCTGCATTCGCCACGAATTTCAACATTACCTCTATCCCGCGTTTTATTTTGATTGATCCCCGGGGAAAGATCGTTTCGCCCGACGCTGAAAGACCCTCAAGCCCCAAACTGCAGCTATTGCTGGATCAACTGCTGGCAAAAAATTAGCAACAAACGCTTTTGTCCTGATATGAAAGCACTTTTCATATATCATTTCATCAATTATACATATCTTTTGCTCAAGAATCCGATTGACCGGTAACGGAACCAGCATCGAAACTTTTGTCAATGTTGATCCCCCCAGACCGGTTGATTATTCAAGGAACAAAATCTGCCAAATCTTTTGCACTTTAACGCACAATACACCAAATTTTAATGATGAAAAAAATTATCCTGTCCGCTTTTTTTTGCGCCGCTTTCATGCAGGCCTACTCGCAGATGCCCCCGGCCAATGCGCCGATGAGTCCTTATAAAGAATCGCTTCCGATGCCGGACTACATTGCAAAGGCATTCGATAACGGCACCCGAAATCTGAATGGCAGGCCCGGCAAAAAATACTGGCTCAACCACGGCCGCTATAATATTGCCCTAACAGTTAATCCGCCTCAAAATACGATCAGGGGGGTGGAACAGATTACCTATTTCAATGAGAGTCCCGACAAACTCGACAGTCTGAATATGAAGCTGATCATAAATTCCCATCGGGGTGGTGCAAGGGGAGCCGCTCCCAATCCGGAAGCGGGTATCCAGGTTGATGAAATAACGATAAATGGCGCCAGGGCCGCATGGGACAATAACCTGGTTTCGGCAACCAATAATATGATCGCCCTTGATAAACCGCTGGCACCACACGATTCGATAAAGTTCAATATTACCTGGCACTACCAATTATCCAGGGGCAGGGGACGGGAAGGTATTATTGACTCAACCAGTTTTTACATTGCCTATTTTTACCCGCGCGTATCGGTTTATGATGATTACAAAGGGTGGGATGTTCAACCCTTCGGTGGTGGCCTGGAATTCTACAATGATTTTAATGATTATAGCCTGAGTGTCACCGTGCCGAAAAATTTTATTGTTTGGGCAACAGGCAATTTCCGTAATCCTGATGAAGTGCTGTCACCCGATGCAGCAAGAAAATTCAAAGCATCTCTTACCGACGATTCAACTATCCATATAGCCACCGCGCAAGACCTGGCCAATAAAACCGTTACGGCGCAAAATGCCAGCAATACATGGAGGTTTACTGCCAGTTACGTAAGCGATGTGGCTATTGGTATCAGCAATCATTACAATTGGGACGGGGGCAGTGTGGTGACAGACGATAAAACCGGCCGCCGGGTAAGTATGCAGGCTGCCTACCAGGATACCATGCGTGATTTTCAGAAATCGGTGCAGTTTGGCCGCTATTCACTCCGCTTCTTTTCGAACAACTGGCCCGGTGTTCAATATCCGTTTGAAAAATCGACTGCTTTCCAGGGATTTGCCGATATGGAATTCCCGATGATGATGAATGACAGCCACCAGGCCGACCTGGGGTTTGCCGAACTGGTGCAGGACCATGAGCAGGCGCACACCTACATGCCATTCTATATGGGCACCAACGAAAGCTTCTACGCTTTTATGGACGAAGGCTGGGCTACCACCTTTGAATACCTGATAGGCCTTACCGAAAAAGGTAAAAAAGTAGCCGATGATTTCTATAAATCATTCCGGGTTAATCGCTGGATACATGGGCAGCATGCACAGGAAAATCCAACCATTACACCATCCCCGTATGTCACTTTTGGCGCAGGGAACAATTCTTATGGCAAGGCTTCTTTAAGCTACCTGGCTTTAAAAGATATGCTGGGTGACGACCTGTTTAGAAAGGCCCTGCATACGTATATGAAGAACTGGAACGGAAAGCATCCAATTCCATGGGATTATTTTAATTCGATGAGTACGGGATCAGGTAAAAAGCTGGATTGGTTTTTTTATAACTGGTTCTTCACTCCCAGTTATATCGACCTGAACCTGGAGAGCGTTACCGAAGCGAAAAGCCGTTACAAACTATTGATCAAAAATATAGGCGGCTTTGCCATACCGTTCGATGTGAATGTAACTTATGATGACGGCAGTACGGATACTTTCCATCAAACCCCTATCGTCTGGAAAGAAGACCAGAAAGCCACTACCGTTAAAATCAGGACTAAAAAAGCAGTAAAGTCTATTAAGCTCGACGGCGGCATTTTTATGGATGCCGATGAAAAGAACAATGTCTGGACAAAATAGTTGAAAACTTAAGGATAGAAGATAAATAGGGCAACTCCTATGATAGGAGAGCCATTTGAAATGGCAGAAGAGAATTAACACTATGCAAGTGGCAGTCAGTTGAAAATGGTGATTGACTGTACCTGCATAAAAAAAGCACCTTTTCAGGTGCTACTATATGGGAAGGGTTAGTAAGTACCGCGATAACGCGAAACAGGCCATAATTATTGTGCCCCGGCTAAATCATTCGCGCCGCCGATACACCTCCATCCACAATAATATCCTGACCGGTAATGTAGGCTGATTTATCCATGGCAAGAAATGCAACAACAGGCGCTATTTCGCCGGGCTTTGCAATGCGATGCAAGGGAGTTGCTGCCAGCAATCTTTCTTTGAAAGCGTGATCCGATAATTTGTCTTCCGTGCGCCTGGTTTCCGTATACCAAGGTGATACCGAGTTCACCCGGATATTATCCGCCGCATACTCTGCTGCGAGCGAACGGGTAAGCTGTATAACAGCCGCTTTTGCGCTGGCATACACGCTGCCGGTTCCAAGATCGATGGTTCCCGCCAGCGATGCAATATTGATGATACTTCCGTTTCCCGACGACCTGAGCAGTGGATACAGCAACCGTGTGAGTTCGAGGGTCGATATAAAATTCGCATCGAGCAGGTGAGCAATGTCCTCCGTGGTGAAATCGCCGGTCGGCCTGGAAATATTCATTCCAACGTTATTTACCAGGATATCCAGCGAGGCGAGGCTGTCTTTTATTTTTTGCCGGTCGGCGGCCTTTGTTACGTCGAAGCCCTGTTCGCGTGATACAACCGTTACCTTCGCGCCCAGGGATTTGAATTCTTCCGCACAGGCAAGACCGATCCCGTGCGTGCCGCCGGTGATCAGGGCTGTCCGTCCTTCGAGATTCCATCCATCCATATCAGTAGGATTCGTTTTCGTTAGGAAAACTGCCTTGTTTCACGTCTTTACAATAAGCCTTGATGGCCATGCTGATGCTTTCATTCAATTCCAGGTAGCGTCGCACAAACCGTGGACGAAATTCGGTACTGATGCCAAGCATGTCATGCATTACGAGTACCTGTCCATCGCAACCGGCACCCGCGCCGATGCCGATGGTGGGAATAGTGACGGACCTGGTTACGTCGGCAGCCAGCCCTGCAGGTATCTTTTCCAGGACGACGGCAAAGGCCCCCGCCTCCTGCAGCAGGAGAATGTCTTTTTTGAGTTTTGCGGCCTCAGCTTCTTCTTTGGCCCGCACGGCATAAGTACCGAACTGGTAAATGCTCTGTGGGGTCAGCCCCAGGTGCCCCATCACAGGAATGCCGGCGCTCACCATCTTTTTAACGCTTTCTATCACCTCCTCGCCTCCTTCCAGTTTAACGGCGTGAGCCCCTGTTTCTTTCATAATGCGTACGGCGCTCGCGAGCGCAATCTCGCTGTTGGACTGGTAGGCGCCAAAAGGAAGGTCCACCACGATGAGTGCCCGCTCAACGGCGCGCACTACGCATCGGGCGTGATAGACCATCTGGTCGAGTGTAACGGGAAGCGTCGTTTCGTGTCCGGCGATCACGTTGCCGGCACTGTCGCCAACAAGGATTACGTCAATACCGGACTCGTCGAAGATCTTTGCAAAAGAAAAATCATAGGCGGTGATCATGGAGATCTTTTCGCCTGTTTCCTTGAACTGCCGTAAAGTGTGGGTGGTTATTTTCCTGGACATGCGGGGAATATTGGGGTAAAAAAATGGTACGCCCCTGCATTAGAATAAAACGTACAAAGCAAAGATAATGAAAGTAAAATCATAGCAAGGTTTTGGGCCCTTGCTGATAAGATGAAAGTAACCAGGCGATCACGCCAATTGAAACGATTTTAATTTCTTAAGGATCTTAACAGAAGACCCTTTTTCGATCAGCAGGAAGGTGGCGGACCAGTCAATACCGCTGTCCGGTATCCGCTGCTGGATCTGGGCCGCAATATTCAACAACTCATCCTGGGAAAACAGCTCGGATCTTTTCATGCAAAGGATCTGGTAAGAAACTTTTTTATCACCTATGTAAGATGGCTTGCCAAGAAAGGCGGCGGGAATGGTATAAATGATTCCTTCGCGGTTCACCAGGCTGATGGATTCGGTCTGCATAAGTGAGATTGATCTTAACCAAGATAAGCCTCAGCAGTTGTTTGCTGCATCGTTCTGAAGTTAATTTATGCACATATGGTTGTCTATCAGGCGAACCCCTTCGAGAAAAGCAGCGACCAGAACCAGTTTTCCCGGCGGAAGTAATGTCTGGCCATCGACTTCTTCCACATAATCTATTTTTTCAAAACCGGCCTGTAACAGGCTGGTTCTTACTGTGCCTGTATCGGTATAATTTTGCAATGCATGAAATATCGCTGCCGCTTTTTGCCTGCCATTCCCGCTTAGCCTTGCATTGCGGCTGCTCATGGCCAGGCCTGATGGTTCCCGAACGATGCTGCCCTGTATGACCTCAACAGGCAATTGCAAAAGGGAGATCAGCTTTTTGATCACGAGGCATTGCTGGTAGTCTTTACTCCCTAAGAAAAGCCTCGCAGGTTCTACTATACGTAAAAGCCGATCCATCACCTGGCATACGCCCTGGAAATGTCCGGGCCGGTACTTCCCCTCCAGGATATTTTCAAGGTATCCCAGTTCGTAATGCGGGGCCAGGTAGCCAGCGGGATATATTTCGCCCCGGGAAGGAATAAAGACGATAGCGCAGCCTTCCTTTTCCAGCAGGGCGAGATCCTTTTCTATGGTAACTGGGTATTTCTCAAAATCTGCCGGATCATTGAACTGCGTGGGATTAACGAATATGCTCACAACGGTGGAGGGGCTTTGCGCGTTGCTCAGGCGCACCAGCGACAGGTGGCCCTCATGCAAAGCACCCATCGTAGGTACAAACCCCGAATGGGGCGGGATCACATTTTTTAGTTCAGCGGCGGTGTAAACAACCTTCATAACTTTACAACCGCAAAGCTACCACCCTATGTTGAACGGTAAAAAAATACTCATTGGCGTAACCGGTTCTATTGCAGCCTATAAATCCATCCTGCTGGTCAGGCTGCTGGTAAGAGCGGGCGCCGAAGTAAAAGTGATCCTGACCCCCGATGCGGAGCAGTTTGTAACCCCTCTTACTTTATCTGTACTGTCTAAAAATCCAGTGTTGTGTAGTCTTTCGGATCATGCCAGTTGGAATAACCATGTGGAGCTCGGCAGGTGGGCGGACCTGTTTTTGATCGCACCGCTATCGGCAAATACGCTTGCCAAGATGGCTGGCGGCCTGTGTGATAATTTGTTGATGGCGGTTTACCTCTCCGCAAAATGCCCTGTTTGCGTGGCGCCGGCTATGGATGAAGATATGTGGCAGCACCCGGCCACGATTAAAAACCTTAGCCGGATCCGCTCTTTTGGAAATATGGTCATAGAAGTGGCAAAAGGTGAACTGGCGAGCGGTCTTTTTGGAGAAGGACGCCTGAGCGAACCGGAAGACATCCTGAATTTTATCGGGGAGACCTATTTCAGGACCAGGGAACTGGAAGGAAAAACGGCTCTGGTGACCGCGGGACCAACACAGGAGCCGCTGGACCCGGTGCGATACATCTCCAATCATTCTTCCGGGAAAATGGGCTATGCACTGGCATGTGCCCTGCATATGAAAGGCGCTGCCGTTACGCTCGTTTCGGGCCCCAGCTATGAAAAATTGCCCTACGGGGGCATTTGCCTCGTTCGCGTGCAGACTGCGGATGAGATGTTTAAGGCCTGCCAGAAACACAGCGGTGCGGATATCATTCTCATGAATGCAGCGGTGGCAGACTACACGCCGGTTAAGCCAGAGAAGCAAAAGATGAAGAAAAAAGAAGAGCATGTATCTCTTGATCTGATCAGGACCGTAGACATACTGAAATATCTTGGCGAACATAAAAAGAAAGGCCAGTTTGTCGCGGGTTTTGCGCTGGAGACCGAAAATGGAAGGGAATATGCGCGGGCTAAACTGAAGGAAAAGCACCTGGATGCCATCGTGCTGAATTCGATCACTGATCCGGGCGCTGGTTTCGGATATGACACCAATAAGGTCACGATCATGGACGAAAGAGGCGAGCACGTGAGCCAGACCAAATCGAAGAAGGAGATTGCGAACGACGTAGTGGGATTTATTGTGAGAAGGGTTTCAGGATACGAGGCAATCTGACTGCAAGAAGAATCAGGTATGCCAGAGAAACAAGGTTGATCATTTTGGTTGATTCAACTGCGTACCGGCATAAAAATCTCAACGGTCGCAAAGAATTACATTTGCGGGTAACCTCTACACATTGAAATACTCCCGGTTAATTGGAATGATTGCTGCGGCAGGGCTGATCGGGGCCTGTTTCCTGCCATGGACTGAATACGTTTTTCAGCATGTGGAATATAGTGGTTTCCGGGGCAAGGAAAATGAGGGCATTCTTACAGTGGGCAGCCAGTGGATACCACATACCTTGTTTGCAATGGTATCCCTCCTCCTTTTTGCTGCGGGAAAGGAGGATGGCAAGAATGCCAATATCCTGGTTGCCATGCTCAACCTGGTGTGGGCGATTAAAAACTTTATTTTGTTTACGATATGCAGCAGGCCGGGAATGTTCGGCGAATGCCCTCAGGCAAAACCGGGGCTCATTCTCGTAGTGGTATTTTCCGTTATCATACAGGTAATGACTTTCCTGTCGCAGTATAAGACCGAATGAGAGATAAACAGGTGCCGGTTGCTGGGAAAACGACCCGAATACAAGATCATGCTTTTTTTACAATGCCCAATAGCCTGTCCAGCTGGCCTTTAATAATATATGTTTTCAGCTCAATGTTGCCGCTGCCACCCGCCGGCAGCATGAGATAGGGGTCTGCGTGCTGGCAACTGCGTTCCGGGTTGGTCCACAGGTTGCCCGTTTCTTTCGTATAGGTGGCTGCCGTCCATTTCTTGTCGTGAGAAAGCGTTGCGATCAATGGCATGTCGGCTTTGCGTGACTTATAATATCGCGTGATGGAATCTGCGCCTTTTTCAATCAAAGGTGAATGGACAGGCCATGTGTATGAAACCAGGTACCTGCACGGGAGCCATTTTGTCAATGGCATTTCCAATCTCTGCGGCGTTTCGGAAGCTACCAGTTCAAACCCATCGGAATGATGAACATAGGTCCTTTCGAGCAGCGTGTCGGAGAAAACGGAATATAATTTTACGCAGGTAACTGCCTGCAGGTTGGCATATGAGATAGCGGAGTGGTTTGCAAACCGGTAGTTGTAATGCACGCCATCGCTATCAAGGCGGGCGGTAGCCGTCATTTGAATATTCCCTTCCAGTTGCGTTTCGTAAACGAGCGCATTTCCTTCCTGGTGCCAGGCAGGCAGTGTCCGAACATTGGTGTTGCCCCTGGAAACTAAATACAGGTGCCGGACTGTATTGGTCGATTCAACCAGCCCCGTTACGTGCTCTGGGAACTCGATCTCAATACCACGGTCCGAAACAGGTTCTCCGGGAAGGATGACCTTTAACAGCGGGAACTGCATATCTGCAACGATCAGTTGCAACCCGCTTGTGTTGGTAATGGCGAGGGCAGGTTGTGCGACAACCCTGTCGGCGGCGCACACAAGCAGGAGAAAAAATATTTTATATACAATATTCATACAGGCATGACTGGCATTGGTCCTTTTCCACTGATAATTGTAGATCTCATCGGCGTAAAATACGGAATTACCGAAAAAATTGTCATAGCGACCTCAAAAAAATACCCGCTTTATCCAAGCGGGTATCAGTAAGCAATTATCTCAATGGATTTATCCGGGCATCAGGGCGTATAGGTAACGACAAGCTTAGGATACTTCGCCGCTTTCGCCGTATTGAAACTGGAAACGATCTCCCGGCTGTTATACATGACCTCAGACTGCAATTTCAACATAAAGCCATAATTCGCATTCGTGGAAACCATTGACTTGACCATCTGGGTTACATCCGCAGTAAAATCAAGTACAGATTGCGTGGTGGCCGGAATAAGCACCTGGTTCGTGGTGGTTGTCGGAGGCTGGTTATTCCAGTTGGCGGAGGCTGGCACCCAACTGGAGGTTATCTGTTGCAGCACCAGGCTGTTGTTGGTTCCGAAATTAGCATCCACCAGGTTGCCTTCCACCGGGGGTGAGTTGGAATAGAGGTAGAGTGTTGCGCCGGTAATCGTTGCGGTAGCAGGTATCGAACTGAGGTCAAACTTAAATATAACCCTGCCTGTGTAAGGAAGGCTGTTGCTGGTCCAGGCATCAATCGTCCAATGGTCTACGCCGGAAGCGCTCTTGTCCGTTGTGCCAACATTGATCAGCATTCTTTCCGTTGTATTATTGGCAGGTTGCGCTGTAAATGTAGTAGGTGCAGGAGCAGGGTTTACCAATACAGAAACGGTATCCGTGCCGGGCAGGCCGCCATTATCTGTTACCGTCAATTGGAAAACATAAGTACCTGCAACAAATCCTGTGATGGGCGTACTTGGTGAACCCGGATTGGTGATAGAAGTGGCCGCAGGCCCTGATACCTGGCTCCAGAAATAGCTCGCGATGGTACCATCGGCATCCGTACCCGTTCCGGTGAGCGTTACACTATTTGTCGGCAGGGTAATGACCTTTGAAGGCCCTGCATCTGCCACCGGTGCCTTGTTGGACACGTTGGCGATCTTGCCGCATCCCGAAAAAAACAAACCGGTAAAAGCTGAGAATGCCAGTAATAAAATAGTTTTTGGTTGCATAATTTTTATAATTTGTTAACTCCGATTCTCAAAATAAAAGTCGGAAAATGCTGAGTAACAGCCAAATAAATTATTTTCCACGCCCAATCAGCCGGCAGGGCTGAATGTCGCAAAAAGACCCGGACGGTATAACCACCCGTAGCAGGATCAATGTGAACGCCTGCGTTTGATGATCCCGCCCGAAGTTTCTTTGATCGTATTGGCAAATACAAAGGCTCGCGGGTCTATTTCCGTTACCATATTCTTTAGCCGCCGCATTTCGAGCCGGGTAATGATCGTGAAGATGATGTCGCAGTCATCATGGACCTCGAACTTGCCCGGGAGGTAGCCGCGCTCCCCTTTATATACAGTAATGCCGCGGCCAAGTCCATTCACCAGCCGGTGCTTGATTTCTTCACTTTTTGCCGAAATAATGGTTACACCGGTATAGGCTTCCAGCCCTTCCACCACATAATCGATCGTTTTAGAAGCGGTGAAATAGGTGAGCATCGAGTAAAGCGAAGTTTGTATCCCAAACTTGAAGGCAGCAAGACCGAAAATGATAATATTCAGACCGAGAATGATTTCACTGATCGTGAAGCTCGATCGCCTCAGGGTATACAGGGCAAGCACTTCGATGCCGTCTACCGCGCAGCCGGCGCGCATGGTCAGGCCAATACCCACACCCAGAAAGAACCCGCCGAATATTGAGATCAGCAGTTTATCCGACGTGATGACCGGAAAGCCCGGGTACAACAAACATACTCCCAGCAATACAACGCTGATAAAAGTTTTGATGGCAAAGCCCCGGTTGATCGTAAAAAAGGAAGCAGCTATAAGCGGTATATTGGCGGCTATAATTACATACCCCAGGTTCCAATGATAAAGTTCGTGGAGGAGAAGTGAGATGCCCGTTACGCCACCGTCGAAAAAATGATTGGGCACGAGAAAACCCTTCAGCGCAAAGGCCGTTATCACAACGCCGGCTACGATCAGTAACGCATCGCGCAATGCCGGCTTAATGTTTGCAGCGGGTTTGGGAGCACTTCTTTTTTTAACGATCATCGCCAGTGTCTCCTGTTTTTTTGTTTCAAGCAACCCCTGCGCGGCGGTGGTAAAATACCTGTGGGCCGACAGAAATTCTATCTGTTGTTCTTCCCAATCAGCCTCATTTTTTACAAGTCCCCGCCGGCGATATTCTTCAAACAAACGCGATGATACCTCATCGTAGTCCGTCGTTCCCAGGTAATACAGGTCTGCATCGCTGAGAATGGCGGCCAGTTCACTATCGGGGGATTGAGGCAGCCTGGTTGCCATAATGAGTGCGCAGACCGATGCGATTTCTTCTTCGGTATAGCCGAACTGGGGGAGGTAGCGCCCTGCGAGCCGGCAGGAAACTTCTTCATGCCCTGAGTAGGTTTCCAGAAAACCAGAATCATGGTAAGCGGCAGCGGTAGTAAGCAAGTCGAGCTGTTTTCCCGTGACACCCATTTTTTCCGCCAGCAGTGCAGAATGCCGGATCACTTCTTCCGTATGCCGTACACTATGATAAGAAAGGGAATCATTCAGTTCCCGTCTTAGTACGTCCAGGATAAAAGATTGGGCAGCGGCCGGTTGCATGGTGAAAATGATTGCGGTACAAAGCGTCAATATAGGAAAAAATAGAAACTAATTTGCGGAATTCGCTATTTTGCGTACTTTGACTATCACTTGGTTTTTGCAGATACACATGAGAAGCTACTGCCTGTACGGGATGAATATTCCGTGCGGTGTTTATTGCTGATCAATTGTATCTCGTATGAAAACAATAGCTGGCATTGTTCTTTTTTGGATTGCGTCGACCGCTGGCATCTGCCAGCCCAGGACTACCGTAAACATTGCCGGGCAGGGGTACCAGGAATTGCTGGGTATCAGCAGGTCTGAGGCTGACCTTGATGACCAGCTCGCGCTGCCCGGATCGTTCCCAGCCGGCCTTCCCGCTCCCGTCAGCAATAATTATTACCCGATAGCGCGTAGCTTTTATCCCCGGTACGAAAAGCTGAAAAATGACTACCAGCGCAAGGTGGCGGACCTGCAACATTCGGCGTCTTCGCCACGGTCCGACACTTTGTTGTTATACTATCTCCATGACCTGGTGTTGCTGAGAAAGGTGCTGACGGATTCGAAACAGGGCGGATCCGGGGCATATGATGATAGTACGATTTCCTATCTCTCCGATGAGTACCAGGTTGCAAAAAAAATAGGGTATTACCGGTTTGAGCTGGATGCCATCCGTCGGCAGGAGACAGCGGCGGACACGCGGGGCGATTTTAAAAAAGGGCTCGATCTGTCACTCGCGCGAATCGCGCTGTATGAAAACGGGCTGAAAAGCAGCTGTTCATCATGCAATACCATTCCCAAAGCATATACATCCGCAGCGAAACACTACATCGATTTGAAGGATCAGCCGGATGCACTGGCTTTCTATATGAAAGCGGTGGATCATGCGCGACTCTCCATCGACAAGGAATATGCAGGACAGCAACTGGCTGAATTTTATCTCCGGATAAAGGAACCGCAAAAAGCGCTGGAAACCCTGAACCGGGTAGAAAACGATTCGACGGTGCGTTACCTGGCGTTTGTGACATTCCGTGAGAAGGCGACAGCATTGTTCGAGTTGAAGAAATTCGAGGAAGCGTTGGCATACACAGGCCGGGCCATGTCTGCCGAACAGCAGTACCAGCAGAAACGGAACGGTAGATTTTCAAAGGCTGTTTATGACAGCCTGTTCGCCTCCATTTACCTGGCAATGAACCAGCCTTACAACGCGTTGAAATATACTACTGATGCACGCGTGATCGACAAAATAAAGAATACTGCGGAAGCGCAAAAATTGATGCAGGACCAGGCCCTGCTTGCAGCGAAACAACGCCTGGAGCTGGAAAAACTGAAAGACAATGAATACAGCCAGGCTATGGAGAAGGCCAAAAATGATGCACTGATGAACGAGCTCGAAAAAACGAGCATGAAAGCCATTGCCGACCAGGATCGCCTGAAGCAGGAATCTGAGATATCGCTGCTGAACCAGCACTTGCAGCAACAGACCCGAACCCGGTGGATACTTTTTATCGCGCTGGGCATATTCGCTGGTTTATCCATACTGCTTTTTCGCAATAACAGTATGAGGCGAAAAGCCTATATGCAGTTGAACGAACAATCGAGGCAACTGATGGTTCAAAAAGCAGAAGTACAGGCAGCGATGGAGAACCTGAACTCCGCACAGGAACAGTTGATACAGTCGGAAAAGCTCGCCTCCCTGGGAGAATTGACCGCCGGCATCGCACACGAAATACAGAACCCTCTGAACTTTGTAAATAATTTTTCAGAGGTGAATGGCGAATTGGTCGAAGAAATGAAGGAAGAAATTAAAAAAGGGAATACGGAAGCGGCCATTGCCATCGCGGACGATATCTCGGAAAATGCAAAAAAGATCAGTTTCCATGGGAAGCGGGCCGATTCCATTGTAAAGGGAATGTTGCTTCATTCGCGCGCCAGTTCGGGAATAAAAGAACCAACCGATATCAACGCCCTCGCGGATGAATACCTGCGGCTGAGCTATCATGGCCTGCGCGCGAAGGACAAATCCTTCAATGCGACTATCCGGACCGGTTTCGACCCGGAAGTGGGCAAAGTGCCCGTTATATCGCAGGATGTTGGCCGGGCCATGCTGAACCTGTTCACCAATGCATTCCATGCGCTCATGGAAAAGAAAAAGCAACTGGCGGAGACCCCGGGAGCAGAAGAGTTTGTTCCCACTATTTCGGTGCGAACCCGAAGGGATCCGCATCGGGTGGTCATCACCGTACGCGACAACGGACCTGGAATTCCGAAAAGAATCCAGGATAAGATATTCCAGCCCTTTTTCACCACCAAGGCTGCCGGCCAGGGAACGGGGCTGGGCCTTTCCATGAGCTATGAGATCATTACCGCGATACATGGCGGCGAACTGACACTGACCACCCGCGAAGGCATGTTCACTGAATTTATGATCAGCCTGCCATTGCACGAAACAAAAAAAGAAACAGAAACCAAAGCCATATGAAAATACTTGTAGTGGACGATGAAGACGATATGCAGACATTATTCCTGCAACGTTTCAGGAAGGAGATCCGGGAAGGTGCTGCCGAGTTTGCTTTTGCCACCTCGGGGGAACAGGCGTTGCAATACCTTGACCGGTTCAGGCATGAGGCGGTGCTGATCCTTTCAGATATCAATATGCCAGGTATGAGCGGCCTGGAATTGCTGAAGGAGATCAAGGGAACTCATTATACCCCTCCGCCGGTAGTGATGATGATCACCGCCTATGGGGATGCTGAAAACTACAACCGGGCCATGGAACTCGGGGCAGACGACTTTCTCACCAAGCCCGTTGATTTCAACGTGTTAAAACAAAAACTTAAAATAGAGCCTAATGGTTAAGATACTGGTTGCGGATGATGAAACGGATCTTGAAACCCTGATCAAACAGAAATTCAGGAGGCAGATACGTGATGCCAAGTATCATTTCATCTTTGCGCTCAACGGAAACGAAGCGATTGAAAAACTGAGGGAGCATCCGGATACCTGTATCGTATTGAGCGATATCAACATGCCGCAAATGGATGGACTGACCCTGCTCGGCCTGTTAAATGAAAGCAATCCCACCCTCAAAACGGTGATGATCTCGGCTTACGGGGATATGAACAATATCCGTACGGCAATGAACCTGGGGGCATTTGATTTTCTGTGTAAACCGGTTAATTTTTCCGATCTGGAGTTGACACTGGAGAAAACGGTGCGGCAGGTGGCCCAGCTAAAACAGACCCTGCAGGCGATCAAGGAGAATAATATCCTGCGCATGTATGTGGATGAGCACGTGCTGAAATTCATGAACAGCCGCGAATTTGAAGAAACACTCATGGTGAACGAAAGCATAGAGGCCACAGTGGTTTTTATTGATATCTGTGGGTTCACCGCTATCACCGAAAAAGCCCCTGCCGACAGGGTTGTTCATTTGTTGAACAAATATTTTGATGTGATGGTAAAAGAGATCATCTCGCAGAACGGGCATGTAGACAAATTTATCGGCGATGCCGTGCTGGCGGTTTTCCGGGGAGATTTTCACCTCGATCGGGCCATTGAAACCAGTATCGCGGTGCGGGCGCGCATTCAGTCGCTTCCCCGGGAGGCCGGTGAACCCGATTTTTCTCCAACGGTTTCCATCGGTATTAACAATGGCGAGCTTATCTCAGGTAATATCGGTTCTGTGAGCCTGCGGCGCCTGGACTATACCGTAATCGGTGATGTGGTGAACACTGCATCACGCCTGCAGTCGGCAGCCGGAGATGGCCAGATCATCATCACGCAGGAAGCGTATGAACAGGTAAAGGAGTCCTTTAGTTGCAAGCCTATTGGCGAAGTAGTGCTAAAAAACAAGACAAAGCCTGTGATGATCTATGAAGTGGTAGACTAGCAGACTTCAGTTTTGGATCAGGATTAATTTATATGTTTGGATATATGAAATGGATCTGTTGTCTGTGCATTCAGTTATCGGTCGTATCCGCCTCCTTATCTCAAAATGTGGACATCAACCTGCTGCAACAGGTCAATCCCACCCATCCCACATCTGCTGTCTGGAGGGGGTTTACGGCATCGGCTTACCCGGTAGATATACTGATCGATGGCGGACTGGCATTTGCCGCCTACAAAAAAGACAAACATTTCAACAGTATACTGAAAAGTGCGACCGGCCCTTTTGTTGCATTCGTATTGGCAGAAGGATTGAAGTACAGCATTAACCGGCAGAGACCCTACACGGCTTATCCTTTGCTGGTGCATCCATACCAGACCGATGAACAGGGATTGTCATTTCCTTCGGGACACACGACTTTTGCATTTAATTCCGCAGCACTTCTCAGCATGACCTATAAAAAATGGTATGTAGTGATACCAGCCTATCTCTGGGCCGCTGGTGTTGGCTATTCGCGGTTATACCTCGGAGAACATTACCCCTCAGATGTACTGGCGGGAGCCGCCATGGGAATTGGAAGCGCTTACCTGGGGCGGTGGCTCAACCGGCGCCTCTTCCATACAAATAAATAGGGATCATTTTTCTTCCCGCACAAACCGTCCTTTGCCGTCAAAGAGGATGCCTTTTCCATGCACTTCCACTTCGTAGGAGGTTTGTCCCTTTGCATCGGTTACGCGACCTGCCTCTTTGATGCGCACGCCCTTGTAGTGTTCTTTGATATAAGCCCCAATGGAAACGGGCAATTCTTCAGGAGGAATGGCATTCACTATTTCGATGAAATCGCCTGACGGCGTAAACTGCGCGGAATGATCTTCTCCCGATCTGCCGCCCCAGTTGGCCTCATAGTTTCCTTTTTCTTTTTCCCAGGAAACCTTGATCGCCCTGGGATATTTTTTGCGGAGCGCCTCCTGCACGTGCGCAGGAACGTTTTTTGTTTTCAGATCCTGTGCAAACAGGGGAGATGCAAGAACCAGTAGTACAGCCAGAGACAGGATTGCTTTCATGTGATGGTCGTTTTATGATCAAACTTAAAAGCTCAATCTAAAGCAATCCTGAACCTTTATTTCTCCGCCACCACGGCCATCATTTGATGATATTCATACCTGTTCAGTCCATTGGCAGGATCGTTCCTGATCAGTTCTTCGATCTGTTCGGTTCCTTCCGCTGATACAACGCCAAGCCCGTATACGCCCGCAGGGTCCATCACAGGGCCGAAAACCACCACCATGTCTTTATCCATAAGGGTTCGCCAGTAGGCAACGTGTTGTTGCATAATGCTTCTCTCTTCAGTAGTCATGTCATGTGCAAAGCCGGGACGGGGTGGAAGAAGGCGCAGGGCAAAATATTTTTTCATGATCAAATGTATACAAAACGCCGGCGCACGAAGAGTGCATATCATCTTGATACTCACGTATTCCCACAGCTTACACACAATTTGCGGGGGGTATTGCAAATGCAGGGTGGATACTGTATATTGGTATGATAATTATTTTATATACCCTAAACTAATTGATGATGAAATCCCAAAAAATCCTTGTCTCCGGTATTGTCGGAGGTATCGTTTCCTTTCTTGCAGGCTGGCTGATCTACGGCGTGCTGCTGATGGACTTCATGAGTAAAAATGCCGGTACCGCTACCGGTGTAATGCGCGCGCAGACTGAAATGGTCTGGTGGGCAGTATGCGTAGGCAGTTTGTTCTATGGTTTCGTTCTTTCCTATATTTTTAACAGGTGGGCGAATATCGTCACCGCAGGAAAAGGTGCCATGGCTGGCGCAGTGATCTTCCTGCTTTATAGCATTGCCAACGACCTGATCATGTATGGCACTACCAATCTGAACAACCTCACAGGAACTGTTGTTGATATTGCGGCTGGCACCGTTATGGGCCTTCTTGTAGGAGCCACCGTGGGTGCCGTTAACGGCATGGGAAAGAAAGCGTAGATATTTTATTTAAAATTTCGGCCCTTTGGGAAAATATCGGGATGTGAGGAATCACGTTCCGGTATTTTTTTATTGCGTGGATCCGGTACCGGCGCAACAGTCTCATCGGGACGTGCCAGCGTGAGTACCGGCAGGGTATCCTTATTTTCCGGGGTAAGCTGCCGCAAGAGGCCGGTCATATTATGACAGCGTTTTACGATCACATGTATGACCTCCCCCTCCCGCTGTAATTTACCTTCCACCATCAACAGTCTCGACTGCAATATTTCTTTCCGGTAAGTATCAAAAAGCTGCCGGAAAACAACGAGGTTGGCAAAACCTATTTCATCCTCAATGGTAATAAAACACACCCCACCTGCCGTGCCCGGGCGTTGCCGCACCAGCACCAATCCCGCCACTTTTACAAAGGCTCCATCCGACAGGTTCCCGAGTTCACGGGTGGGCAATATCCGTAACTGCTGCAGCTTTCCGCGAACGAAGCTGACCGGGTGTGCTTTCAGCGACAAGGCGGTGCTGGCATAATCCTGCACTACATGTTCTGACTCAGACATGAAGGGAAGTGTTAATTGAGGCTCGGGCGAAACTGGCGGCGTTCCCGCAAAAAGGCCCATAGGTTCGTCACGGCAGGCCGATATTTCCCAAAGCGCCTGACGCCGGTCAAGACCGATCGAACGGAAAGCATCGGCATCCGCCAGTTTCTCCAATGCCGCCTGTGATATTTGTATGTTCCTGAGCTCGCCCATGCTGGTATAAGGGCGCTCCCTTGCCTGTATCAATACCAGTATATCTTCCTCACGCATACCTTTTACCTGCCGGAAGCCGAGGCGGAGAACACGATGCTTTTCAGACGGGCCTTCGAGTATATTGTCCCAGTACGAATGATTGATGTCTGCCGGTTTTACTTCCACACCATTTTTCCGGGCGTCGATGATGATCTGTGCAGGTTGATAAAATCCCATTGGCATGCTGTTCAATAATGCGCAGGCAAACACATCGGGGTAATAGTATTTCAGCCAGGAAGAAATATATACCAGCAATGCAAAGCTGGCGGCATGGCTTTCCGGGAAGCCATAGCTTCCAAACCCTTCGAGCTGCCTGAAAATACGCATCGCATATTCACGCGTGTACCCGTTCTTCATCATGCCATCGAGCAGTTTCTTCTCGAATTGGGCCACCAGCCCCTGTAATTTGAAGGTGGCCATGCTTCTTCGAAGCGCATCCGCTTCTGCGGGTGTAAAGCCTGCCGCCACGATCGCGATCTTCATGGCCTGTTCCTGGAACAACGGAACGCCAAGCGTTTTTCCCAATATCTCCTCGAGTTCCTTTGAAGGATATTCCACGGGCTCCTCGCCATTCCTTCTTCTCAGGTATGGATGCACCATGTCTCCCTGTATAGGTCCGGGACGTACGATCGCCACCTCGATCACGAGGTCATAAAAAGTTTTGGGGCTGAGACGGGGCAGCATCGCCTGCTGCGCACGGCTTTCGATCTGGAACACGCCAATGGTCTCGGCATGGCTGATCATTTCATATACCTTTTCATCATCCTGCGGCACATTGGCCAGGCTGAGGTGGAGGCCGCAATGCAATTTCACCAGGTCGAATGCCTTGCGGATACAAGTCAGCATGCCCAATGCCAGTACATCGATCTTTAAAAAGCCAAGGGCATCAATATCATCCTTGTTCCATTCAATACAGGTGCGGTCTTCCATGCGCGCATTCATAACAGGGCAGAGCTCATGCAATTTCCCCTGCGTGATCACAAAGCCGCCGGTGTGCTGCCCCAGTTGCCGGGGGAAGCCCATTAACTGGCCGGTGAGCTCAAGCACTTTCTTTAACTGGGGGTCTTGCGGGTTGAGTCCCTGTTCCTGTACCTGGTTCCCCTCAAGCCATTCTTCCGTAAATTCCCATACGGACCCCGACAACTGTTGTATGGTGTCTGCCGACAGCCCCATGGCTTTGCCTACGTCGCGGATCGCGCCTTTTTGCCGTTCCTGTGTAACGGTGGCCACGATGGCAGCGCGGTCACGGCCATACTTTGAATAGATATACTGGATGATCTCTTCCCGCCGTTCGTGCTCGAAATCCACATCGATATCCGGCGGCTCATTTCGTGCCGAAGAGATGAACCGCTCGAAGAGAAGGTCGAACTTGGTGGGATCCACGGCCGTTATGCCGAGGCAGAAACAGATCGTTGAATTCGCGGCAGACCCACGCCCCTGGCAGAGGATGTTCCTTGCCCTTGCTTCCCTCACGATATCATATACCGTTAAAAAATAAGCAGCATAGTTCATCTCTTCCATAAACTTCAATTCATATACTATGGCTGATCGTATTTTTTCAGGAATATCCTTTCCATAAAATTCTTCTGCGCCTTTCCAGGCAAGCCAGGCCAGTTCTTCCTGTTCCGTGCGCCCTTCCGTGGTGATCTCGGAGGGATATACATATTTGAGAGAGCTGAGCGAAAAGCGACAAGCCTCCGCGATCTCCTGTGTGCGGCGGATCGCATCGGGATATTGGCGGAACAGGCGAAGCATTTCTCCGTTGGGCTTGAGATGTCTTTCGGCATTGGCATGCAGCCGGAACCCCGCGGTTTGAATGGTGCATTTTTCACGGACACAGGTAAGTACATCCTGCAACTGCCGCCTCGCAGGCGCATGATAATGCACATCGTTGGTAGCGACAAGCGGCACCTGCAAATATTTCGACAACCGCGACAATGCATACATCCGCTTTGCATCATCACCATGATAAAAACGGGTGCCCGCGAGGTATAGCCCTTCCCCGAATACATCCCTGTATTCCTGTAGTGACTGTTGAAACAAACCATCCAGCTCAAACTGGCCATTTAACCGGGCAGGTGGTATAACAATGAATTTCATCCCTTTTGCCTGCTCGTATACATCCCGCCGGTAGAGATGGCATTGCCCTTTTTCCGCACGCAGGTTGCCGGTGGTCAGCAAACCCGAGAGCCTTGCATAGGCCGGCTGATCGGTGGGGTAGGCCAGCAGGCTGGGACCATCGATCAGGTCGAGCCGGCACGCGGGCAGGATGCGGATCCCTTTGGCAAGCGCCGCTACGTGCGCCCTGACGATGCCGGCAAAACTGTTGCGGTCGGTGATGGCGATCTCTGTATAACCATATGCTGCCGCCTGCTCCACCATTTCATCGGGGTGGGAAGCGCCACGCAAAAAACTGAAATTGCTGGTACACTGTAATTCGGTATATTTTTCCGGATCGCTCACTTTTTATTTTATGAAAAGAAACCATGAAGGAACCACTCCGGTGCCCGTGTGCTCTTATAATGGCCCAGTCGAAAAAGCCAGTAACGCAGGCCCTCTTCATCTTCCACGCAGTAATAATCGCGGTGAAGGCCTTCTTCTATCCACCATTCCCTTTCTATTCTTTCGGGACCATCTGCTTTTTTTATGGTATGCAGTTTTCCTTTATACCTGAAAAGCATCGGCGGATAATCCGGGATCGGTGCCGTTACCTCGATGCGCACCGGCGTGCGGAACAACAGCAAAGGCCTTGGCTGCTGCACGGGCCAGTCTGCCGCTGGTTTTTCCTGGAGTGAGGCAGCCGCTTTCAGGCTTCTTTCGGGCCAGTAATGTTCATCGGGCAGATAGCGATGAATATGGTGAGCACCCAGCTTTCCCGCCAGCCGGTCCAGCAATTCTGCCACGGATTTATCTTCCCATCCTTTTGTTGTTGTCCATAATATTTTCTGTTCAACGATGATATCTTCCGCGTTGGGTGCCTCCAATATAAAAAGTTCGATGCCCAGCGCGGGCTCGATCCCGGTAATATGTATCCCGAACAGGTGAAACAGGTGTGAAACATCATTGGAGGCGTGGTTGGTGCCGATGCTGATCTGCTCTGTCTTTCCATCGACCCGGTAACAGCTGAAGATGGCTTTGCGAAGACCTTTCCCTTCCGTTTGTAAACGTGCGCACAGTCGCCCGAGCAATTCCCGGAGCGCTATTGCGATCCCCGTGCCGGTTACGATGGGCTCCAGGGAAGCCATCCGCTCTGAATATGGTTGGGGTTCCTGTAAAGGCACAATGGTTTCTTCCTGTATGCCCAGGGCCTGGTCGAGCCGGTTCAGCAGCACCTGGCCGAACCGGCGCCGGAGCGATGGGCGGGGTAGTCGCACAAAACTGTTGATCGTGGAAAAGCCGAGTTTCCGCAGGGATGCAAGCGTGGGGTCTTCAAGTCTCAATGCTGCGGGCGGCAGGGATAACAGGGCTTCCGTGTGTTGATTTTTTTCAATAACAGTTGCCGTTTTGCCGAAACGCGTTACCGCCCACGCAGAACCGATGGTATCTGCCATGGCAGCACGCACGTCGTAGCCCTTGTTTTGTAACCTGGAAACGATCTGTGAGAGATAAGATGTTTCATCGCCCCAGAGATGTGCGCAGCCCGTTGCATCCAGCAATATCCCATCGGGCGGATCGATCGATACGATGGGCGTAAAACGAACCAGCCAGTGACCGATGACAGTGAGTAGTTGTGCGTCTTTCCCGGGAATGTCATCCAGCACTTCGAGGCCCGTAACGAGTGCCCGCGCATCTGCCGCTGCCATGCCGGGATAAATTCCATTGCTTTCCGCAAGCCGGTTGGTATATACGATCAACTTCCTTCCACGATGAAACCTGCATACCACGAAAGGGGTACCGCGAAGTGCAGGGCGCCGGATGGAGAACCAGTCCGTTACGAGGTGCCCGAACCATATCGATACGAATCGCTTTGGCATATTACCCGGCTTTCCGTTCCTGCTCCAGAAAAAAAGGCGCTTCCATCGTCCGGAAATGATCATTCGCCCACTCAACCTCCCAGGCGCCGGGTTTGCCATTTCGAACTTTGAGCAGTTCCACATTCCAGCGGGGATATCCTACTCCCGGTATGCCATCGGGCAGGCTGCTCCGGAGCGGTGACACCTTCCAGCGCGCCACACAGGCAATGGTATTCAGGGAGAATAAGTCGCTTCGCAGGATGAAACCCGTGACCCCGCTCTGTTCTACGGCCAATTGCAGGCGCCGGGAAGCGGTAAGGTCAAGGCGCTGTATTTCTCCCACAACGGCGGTGCATCCATTGCATTTCAATACTTCTTCCATCGCCCATAAAGCATCTTTCTCTTTGTGGAGGTCCAGGAAAATGACTTTATCGGGTGATACACCAAATGCTTTTAATGCAGGCGGGAAAAGATTCCGGGCCGTGCTGATCCAGATGCAGATCCCGGTCC
>Ga0206919_1004_pt1 | contig 60075 bp, 47 predicted proteins | sample Alteio_BWOrgHeat_67_FD_152962 | JGI IMG/M metagenome (GOLD analysis project Ga0206919, IMG submission 152962) | Enriched cells from forest soil in Barre Woods Harvard Forest LTER site, Petersham, Massachusetts, United States -... | ecosystem: Environmental > Terrestrial > Soil > Temperate forest >... | reverse complement strand
ACATTGCGGCGCATTTAGAGACGGGTAAAATGGATTTCTCAGTTTACGAAACACCAGATGTCAATATTCAGCCAAACGATAATCAACTAAATATCGACTATGTCGGTTTCCACGATAACTTATCTGTAAAGGCCAGCAAAAAGAAGATCTTAGACATGCTTGACGAGCGGCACCATTCCATCAGCAAATTACTGATCGATAATACCAACCTGATGGGCGTTTGGGATGGTGCAGTGAGCTGGATAGCCAACGAATGGTTCCCGAAGGTTGAAGCAGCGGGTGTTAAGCGTGTGGCGGTGGTGTATTCAAAATGCACATTCACTCGGGCTTCCATCGATAATCTTAAACAGAAAGTACATGCTAATGTACAGCTAAAAACCTTCGACGATAAAAGCGTTGCCGTCGCCTGGCTTAGCGAACCATCCCAATCGCTTATACCGTAAATAATCATTGTAATCGATTGCTAAAATAAATTTTAGTTGATACCTTCATCAACTCAATCGCTCCTTTATTTTTACTTTTTAAAACTCAAATCTGCTTATAATGCTTAGTAATTTAGAACAAACATTCCGCTGGTTCGGTCCAAATGATGATGTGACGCTGCAGGCCATCAGGCAAACGGGGGCAACCGGCATAGTTACCGCGCTGCATCACATCCAACCTGGCGAAATATGGAGCCCGGAGGAAATAAAAAAACGAAAAGACATCATAGAAAATGCCGGACTTACCTGGTCAGTCGTAGAAAGTGTGAACATTCACGAAAGCATCAAAACCGCCGGTGAGGGCCGCGACCAGGCAATTGAAAATTATATCACTACGTTAAAAAACCTGGCAGCAGTAAACATTCAAACAGTCTGTTATAACTTTATGCCGGTGCTGGATTGGACCCGCACTAATCTTGATTATCGGTTAGCAAACAACGCGTCGGCATTGAGATATCATGCACCTGCGTTGCACGCATTTGATCTGTACATCCTGGAACGGCCCGAAGCATTTGATGAATTCACGCCCGCACAGCAGGAGGCCGCTAAGAAATATTTAGACAGCATTAACAAGGAAGAAAAAGAATTGCTGATCAATACCGTGATGGCCGGTTTGCCGGGTACTACCGATGTATTTACCATTCCCGAATTCAAAGAGCAATTGAAGAAGTATGAAAATACAGACGCATCTGCATTGAGAGAAAACTTAGCCTATTTTCTTCGTGCCATTATGCCGGATGCAGAGAAATCGGGCATTAAGATGTGTATTCACCCTGACGATCCGCCATTTGCCATTTTAGGCCTGCCACGCGTAGTTTCTACAGAAAAGGACCTGGAATATATCGTCAACGCCGCGCCGTCGCCAAGCAATGGTTTAACTTATTGCACGGGCTCATTAGGTGCGCGCGGCGATAATGACCTGCCGGGTATTATGAGCAGGTTAGGTAGTCATGTACATTTCCTTCACCTCCGTAATGTCAGGCGTGAGGCCGACGGCAGCTTTTATGAAGACAATCACCTGGAAGGTACAACAGATATGTACGCTGTGATGAAGAACGTCGTCCTGGAGCAAAAGAAACGCGCGGATGCCGGTCGCAATGATATCGCCATACCCATGCGCCCCGATCATGGCCACAAGATTTTGGACGACTATCGTTACAATACTTACCCGGGCTACTCGATTGCAGGCCGTATGAAAGGCCTTGCCGAACTGCGTGGCTTAGAAATGGGTATTAAGCGTACGCTTTTTAGTTGAGACCGTTCTATAGTAAAATAAAAAAGCCCCTGTTCGGGGCTTTTTTATTTTAAGCTATTTATTAATTGATCTATTGGCCTCTTAATGCTTGCAGCGCACTGGTAAACGAGGCTTTCTGACTAAAGCTTCCATCAAACAGGAGCGGAAAATCCGGGCTTGTTGAAGTATTCAACCAGCTATCCGTATCATCCACACCCCAAATAGTAATACCATATTGTTGTGCCTTTGGTACATTAGTTTTAAATGAATTTATGACATAATGATACAAAGTTGCCTGTTGGGCAAGCTGCGTGCTCGTAGGCGTAAAACCTGCTGTTTTTGACGGATTCACACTTACGTCCAGTTCAGATATACGCACTTTTAAACCCGTAGCTGCCAGTTTCTGGAACATCGCATCAATGCCGGCAGTGGCGGTATTAATGCTGATGTGCATTTGCGTACCGATACCGTCAACATGGGCGCCTTTGCCTTGTATCTCTTTTACATAAGCAATTAACGAGTCCAGCTTAACGCTATTCGATTCAAGATTATAATCGTTGATGAATAGCAAAGCGTTCGGGTCGGCGGCATGCGCGTAGTTGAACGCTTTCAAAGCGGTGTTTCGGCCTAAATAATCGGTCCAGTAAAAGAATCCCGCTCCTGTTTCACCGGTATTGGTATTGCTGCTGGTGCGCAAGCCGCTCGCGCCGTCATTCATGATCTCATTAACCACATCCCAGGCCTTTACCTTGCCTGCATAATGCGTTGCCATGCCGGTAATAAACGTATTAAGCGCATTATCAACGCTTGGCGCCACCTGCGATCTTGGCGGCGTGCCCGAAGTGGTGGCAAACACCTGTACATTATCAATATTATAAGTACCCGCTGCTCCAAAATTAAATCTTACCTGCGGTGCAGTTTCCGACGATGGCAATGTAGTCACTAACGAATACTGTGCCCAGCTTGAGGTAGTATTAAAAGTGGTAGCACCTTCATAAACAGCACCCTGCATCACCAAAATTACGCTGCCTGCACCCTTGGCCCAGAAGGTCACTTTATAGGTCTGGCCTGCTGCTGATGAACCTGCAAAGGCATCATTTACTGCCTGTATGCTGAAAGTATTAGGGCCGGGTGTGTTTACTACCACTTTCAGGCTATTGTTGCCGTCTTCGGCAGTTGTATTGTCTAAAGAGATGGTACCTGATGTAGGTGCCGTGGTGCTTACCTGCGTAAACCAATTGGTGCTGATGCCGTTCTCAAAGCTGCCGTTAAGAACCAGGTTGCTCCCCGTTGTAGCGGTAACGTTGACCAGCGTATTTAGGTAATTAGTATTCTGTTGCGAATGCCAGCAGAGGGTGTGGCCGTAAACCTGTATGCCGGCGTTAACGCAAAGATTATAAAAGGCGTCGGCGGTTGTAAAATTCAGGCTGCCATCATTTCCAACAATAGAAGCATATTTCATTTCGTTGCCAAACGTAGCCTGGCTAACCTGGGCCTTTGCCGTAGCAGCAAACTTGCTGTTGGTCGTCATCAGGTTATAATCAAGCGCAAAGCCAATGAAAATGCCATTTGCTGACCCTTTTAGTGATGATGTATCCGTTCCGGTAGGTGTGGGTGTAGGCGTGGGCGAAGGATTGCTGTCTTTCTTACTGCACGCGCTAAATAATACAATAGCAGCTACCGCCGCTACTTGTAGCGTTCTTTTAATTCCATTCATAGCAGATGTTTTTAGGTAAAAATTTATTGGTAAAAAAAAGGCAAGATGTACAATGACATCTTGCCTTTTTCATGAAATTATTAAAGTTTCTTCAAATATTAATAACCATTGTTTTGTGGGTATTTTGGACCTGTCAATACCGCGTTGATCAAAGCTTGCGGAATTGGCCAGCGTGCATGGAAGGCTTTAACATTTGGCCCGCCAGCGACGTTATACATCTGGTTACGACGCACAAATTGTTGTGTACGTACCAGATCATACCAGCGGCGCGGATCACCATAATACTCACGGGTATATTCATCCAATATCAAATCCATACCACATTGGGTAGATGTTGATGTAGTATTGTTTGGTATTGCCAATTGAGCTAACTGAGCAGGTGTTAATGTCATCGCTGCAGCATGGGCAGCATTATCTGCGTTAACGGTAGCCGCACTCGAGCTAAATTGATTTTTAGGAACGGTCGCACCATCAGCTACTGTACGGAATGCTGCACGCTGCCTGATCACGTTTAATGATGTTGCGGCTGCAGTAACATTACCTAACATATAGTTAGCTTCAGCGTTCATCAGGTAAACTTCAGAGAAGCGCATCATACAAAGCGGCCTGGTTGAAAAGTCATTCATACCGGTACGTGTAATGTCATCAAACTTCTTAACAGTAGGATAGTTGGTATTGTTAAATTGTTTTGGTGTAACAATCAAGCCCTTAAATGCATCGCGACGTGCCAAAGTAACATCCTGGCTTGGCATCAAAATAGCAGTATCGCCATTGGTAGGCACAATATAAGATGTAGTCGATACCGGTGTGGTTGATATTAATTGGCCTTTTAAACCGCCTGAACTGTTGGTACCGGCTGCCACTGAAGTGTTACATATCCAGAAAGTCTGGAAAGTTGCATCATAGCGGGTGTCGTTTACCTGGTCGGCAAAAGCTACATCCATGGTATAAGGTTTATTTGGTGCCATACGAATGAAAGGACGACCATTGTAAACGTCGCGGAACATACCAGATTTAGTGCTCATTTTTTGTGGCACCTGGTCTATACCCGGAACGTTATCTATACCTGTTGAAACATAGTTAAAACGAGCTAAGAACGGCAATGTAAAAAAGCCTGTACCACCGGAAGCTGACGCCTGGTACCCTGTGTATGTAGGATCTGTTAAACCACCGAAGTCAAGGGTAAATAAAACCTCTTTACCAAAGTCATTAGCCGGTTTCATGGCATCGTTATAATCCTGCCACAAGCCAAGGCCGTAAGTAGACTGGTTAGTGATCAGCGCCTGTGTTATATTGGCAGCTTGTTGAAAATCGCCTGATACCGCAGCTTCTGTATAACCCCTGGTTAAATAAGCTTTAGCCAGGTATGCATTTGCGGCTGCAGCGGTACCGGTTTTGCCAACGCCATTTGCCGAAAACGGATCTGAAGTAGTAACCGTATTAGGTAAGTTTGCGGCGGCTGATGTAAAATCACTGATGATCAGCGCATACAGATCAGACAGCTTTGCCGGTGCATCTGATGTGCTGGCTGCAGTAATAAACGTAGTGTGCAATGGCATACCGCTTTGCTGCGTGGCAGTTGTGCCGCCATAAGTTTGTACCAGGTAAAAATATATCCAGCCGCGTAAAAATTGCGCTTGTGCAACGTATTGCGCCCTGGCTACCGGGTCTGTAATAGCCGAAGCAAATTGTATAACACCGTTTAAGGTATTAATATCTACATATAACGGAGTAACATCCGGGCCGTTAGATGAATTGATGTTGGTAAAATTGTTATACAACACCCCTGTAGAGCTCGAGCTACCACCAGGAATAGTTTGGTCTGTTCCGTCATAAACGTAAACAATACCTTCCCCTGCAAAAGTGTTTCTAAGGTCGCTATACACACCCGTAACAGCAGCCTGCACACCTCCCGCGGTAGTAAAATAACTAGGGTACAGTTGAGATTCCGGCTTTTCAACCAGGTACTTTTTACATCCCGTTACACTTATTAATGTGGCCGCTACGGCAACAATAAAAGTTTGTTTGTTTAATATTTTCATATCTGTTTCTTAATTAAAATCTGGCATTGATGCCAATTATAAAATCTCTTGTCTGTTCACCTGCGTTAACGCCGATACCGCGATAGCCAACGCCGGTTGATCCGGCATTAGCGCCGCCAATGTTACCGCTGGCAGAAGGGTCAGCCGGCACTACGCCAAATGTAGACTCCGGATCTGGAACTGAGAAGCCGTGGTGCATAATTGGTGCATAAAGAATAAAAGGATTACTTACACTGGCATAAAGACGTAATGAATTCATTCCTATCTTCTTGGTTAACAGAGTTGGTATATTGTAGCCTAAGTTAATGCTTTTCACCCTGATATACGAACCATCGTAATATTGCAGCGTAGATAAGTAGCTACCCTGGTTTTGAGCATTTGGCTCAGGGAACGCGTTGGTAGGGTTGGTTGGTGTCCAGTAATCAAGGAACGGCTGGTTATGGCGCCCTAAGTTAAGGAATTGCCAGCCATTAGTAGCCGAGTTGGATGACGAAACATAAGGTACAACGGTTGTAAAGCCCATGCGTCCTTGTATCACGAAACTCAGGTCGAAGTTCTTATAGGTAAACCTGTTGGTCATACCCAAAGTGTACTGTGGCTGGAAAGTGCCAATAATTTGGTCATCCAAATTATTGATTTTCCCGTCGTTATTTACATCCTGCACTTTTATCTGGCCCGGTTTTTCACCATATACAGCCGCTTGTGTTGCTTCGCTTTGTTGCCAGATGCCCAGCTTCTTCACATCATAGATCACGCTCAATGGTGAACCTACAAATTCGCCTACACCAATACTGTTGCCCGCGCCGTTTGGCAGTGCCACAACATGTTCGCGGCCAAAAGCCATTTGATAGTCTGTTACCCAGCTAAAGCCACCTTTGTTCTGGATGTTTATACTGCTCAGCGTAATTTCAAGGCCCTTATTGGCTGAGGTACCAAGGTTAGACTGTTGTGTATTTGCACCGTTGGTTATAGGTAAAATGTTATTCAAAACAATACCGGTTGTTTTTTGGCTGTAAACCTCAATGGTACCATTCAATCTGCCTTTTAACACAGAGAAATCTAAGGCCAAATTGTATTCAGCCGTTCTTTGCCAGGTAAGGTTTGTGTTAACCAGGGTGGTTACCCTCACGCCCTGCGCATCACCTGCAGATAGATCACCATATTGGTATTTTTGAGAACTTAACTGGCCCAAAGTTACGTAAGGAGCTAAACTTCCAATAGTAGAAGTTACACCGTAACCGCCGCGTAATTTCAAATTGTCAACCCAATTGTATGGCTTCATGAACTGCTCATTACTAATTACCCAGCCTAAACCTAAAGACGGATAATAAGTAGTTTGGTGTCCAGTTGCCAACGCAGAGTTAGCATCCGAACGGATAGTAGCGGTAGCGTCATAACGGTTGTCGTAAGCGTAATTTAAACGCGAAACATACGATACCAGGCCCTGCTCAGAATAACTACCACTTGCACTGGTGATAGAAGCAGCAAGGGCAAGGTTTGAGTTAACGTTAGCGTCGGAAGGAATGCCTAAACCGGATACACTTGAATTTTCAGTATGGGTAAGCTCGTTGGTAAAGCCTGCCACAAAATTGATGCTGTGTTTTCCGAAGGTATTATCGTAAGATAATAAATGCTCCTGCCTTATTGCATAAGAATAGTTATTGAAAGTACTTGCAGACGTGTGCGCAATGTTTTGGATAGCAAGACCATCTATACCATTATATGTTCCTTGCAAGGACTGCGAGAAGTTATAATCTACGGTATAGCGATACTTTAAGTGCGCCAACGGTGAAATTTCCGCATATAAGATGTCGTTGTTTACAAAACCACGGGTTCTGTTGTAAAACTGGCCGGCCGAATAACCCGGAAGTAGCGGGTTCAGCATGGCAGCATCAGTTTCACCAGCCTGCGGGGTGAGGTTAAGCGAGCCATCCGGGTTGAAAGGACTGGCAAGCGGGGTGGTATACCTGGCATTTTGCAACTGGTTGCCACCGCCGGCATTAATTAAACGCAAGCTGGTTTGTGAGCTTAACCCAAATTTAATGTACTTATTGATCTTATGGTCAATAGTAGCATTTAATGAAAAGTGCTGCTGGTCATTGTTGCGTTCAACACCTGTTTGTGTGCGGTAACCTACACCAACAGTAAATTGGGTAGCCTCATCACCGCCAGACACTCTTAAGCTTTGATCCAGGATCATTGCCGGCTTGATCAGCAAACCGGCCCAATTAGTACTGGTTCCGGCAGCAAGCGCCTGTTGCTCTAAAGTAGTTAAACCGTAAGGGTTTGTAGAGCCACTGCCCTGCAAAACGGCACCCTGTAATGCATCATTTTGCAATTGGGCAAATTGTTGCCCGTTAAGCATTTTAAGGCCGCCTTCTAACCGGCTATAGCCATAATAGGTATCATAAGCAGTTACAGTTTGCCCTACACGGCCCCTGTTGGTAGTAATTAAAATTACACCGCCAGATCCGCGTGAGCCATAGATAGCGGTTGCAGAGGCACCTTTCAACACTTCCACGTTTTTAATATCGTTCGGGTCAATGTTTTCAATAAAGTTACCGTATGGCTGGCCGTCCAAAACAATCAGTGGCTGGTCAGCACCATTGTTACCAATAGTACGGTAGCCTCTGACAGTAAGTTGCGGGCCATTAGGGCCATCAATTACATCTAAGCCGGCTACCCTGCCTTTTAACTGATCGAATACGTCGCCTGAAGGTATTTCCTGCAAAGTTTTTGCATCAACTGTAGCAATGGTACCGGTAACGTCTGTTCTTTTTACAGAACCGTAACCAACTACCACTACTTCGCTAAGGCTGTTAGGGTCGGGGGCCATTGGTATAACGCCTAAACTGGCGTTACGCGAACCAACGGTTTGTTCAATTGTAACATAACCAACAAAGCTGATGGTTATTTTAGTTGTATTAGCGGGTACCCGTAATACGAAGTCGCCGGTTACGTTGGTAGTGGCGGCTGTAGCCGGATTAGCGGTTACCTTAACGTTGGCGCCAGGAAGCGGCTCGCCCTTTTGGTCAACTACCTTACCACGTAAGGTAATGTCCTGGGCAAAAATTGTTCCTGAAAACATGCATGCGCAAATAAGCAACAGCATCGTTTTCCAGCTTTTAAAGAGTTTAAGTTTTTCCATAATTGATTAATTGATAGTAGAAAGTTGCATTTGAGTACTAGTAATTGTTTATTATGATTGATGATTCTGCCGGAGAGCAATGCAATAACCGACAGCTTGTTTGAATTGGTGCAATTTCACGGGCCTAATAAGCCAATTGCGTTCGGAGCGTACCTTAAAGTCTGTTTTTTTCCATACGTGATCCTTAAATGTGGTTTCTAAAATTGGTTTATTAATTATAAGTGAATTGGCATTTGGTTTATAATACACTTCGCCCAAAAAACCACAGTAAAAAAAGCGAACGCTTATATACGATGCAGTTAGTTGTTAGAAGCGGTTTGTTATAATTGGTAATTAACTGGGAATAAAAGTAAAAAGAAAAATTAAAAATGCAATCGATTGCGTATGATTTTTTTTCAACCGATTGCAGTAACAAAAAAAAATCACGATATTTTGCATCAAAAAATATTACTTTAACATAATAGTAACAATAAAAATACAAAATCCTTAACCGCAATCGATTTTTTTTGAAAAAATATAAAAAGTGCTTTTTTTACCTATTTTGTCGATTTTTTGCGAAGTTGAACACAACTATAACGTTTTCGGATGATTTCATTAAGGAAAGACAGACGCTTGAGGTGAGATCGATTTGTAAAATACTTGTTAGGCAGGCCCGTGCCCTATGATGTACTGATTTTTCGTATATATTTGTAATCGATTGCAATGCCAGTTTAGGGATAGTATTTGCCGGCCAGTTTTTGATCTATAATACCTTATAATATTATATCTTTATTAAAGGCAACGCACATAATAGTCGGTTAACCAGCCGAAAAGCCAACTTTTAAACTATTTTCCGAGAACAGCTATGCCAAAAATAATATCATTCAAGAAGCGACGGAACAATCTGGTCTTTGCCGTCTTTTTTTCTTTACTGATACCTTCTTTTTGCGCTGCCCGGCACGCTGAAACCAAGGGATCAAAAGATTATTACAGGAATAATTTTCCTGCCGGCATGGCGGTATCTCCGCAATCGATTAAAAACAAGATATACCATTGAGGGTACTGTAGATTTTAGGTAGCATATCATTAATAACCATCATATGAAAAGTAATATCAAAAAAGCCGGCCATGGCGCCAGTAAGCGGGTATTGGCTATTGCGGCTTGCCTGCTAAGCGTTAGCGTTGGTTACGGTCAAACAACTTATGTAACCACTACCAAATCGCCGGGGGCATTTACACTGGCAACAGGCAGCAGGCCCGCGCCGATCTTTACCGGTTCGGGCGAATACGAAGGCGTAATGATCGCCTTAAAGAGCTTCCAGGGCGATGTGAAAGCGGTAACAGGCAATGAACCTACGTTATCGACCGATAAGGCATCGGGCAAATCGGTGATCATTATTGGCACGTTGGGCAAAAATGACCTGCTCGATCAATTAGTTAAAAGCAAAAAATTGAACCTTTCGGGTTTAGCCGGTAAGAACGAGATGTATTACTCGCAAGTGGTCAACAATCCGATGCCGGGCATTGAAAGCGCTTTGGTAATTGCCGGCAGCGACAAACGCGGTACTATCTATGGTATTTATGAACTTTCAAAACAAATGGGCGTGTCACCATGGTATTGGTGGGCCGATGTGCCCGTGCAGCATAAAAGCAATGTGTATGTATTGCCCGGCCGCCATACAGACGGTGAGCCTGCTGTGCACTATCGCGGCATCTTTATTAATGATGAGGGGCCTTCATTTTTAGGCTGGGCAAGGGCTAAATATATGGGCCAAAACACCAAACCGTCGTTACTAAATGGCAAGGTGATGGATAATGGTGTAAACCATTTTTTATATGAGCACATGTTCGAATTGATCCTGCGTTTAAAAGGTAATTTTCTATGGCCGGCGATGTGGAATAACGCCTTTAATGACGATGATCCTGACAACCCGATACTGGCTGACAAAATGGGCGTTGTAATGGGTACTTCGCACCACGAGCCCATGACCCGTGCGCAGAAAGAATGGGCGCGTTATAATGCAAACCTGCCGGGTGCCGACAGTAAAAAATGGGACTATTCTTTGAATGGTGACATCTTAAAAGAATACTGGAAAACCGGTATTGCCCGCAATGGCAATAAAGAAATATTGACAACCATTGGTATGCGTGGTGATGGTGATGCGCCTATGGGAAACGGCAATACAAAAGAGTTAATGGCATTATTGCAGCAAGTGATAAAAGATCAGCGCCAGTCCATAGCTGATGTTACTCATAAAGATCCTTCACAAACCCCGCAGGTTTGGGCGCTTTATAAAGAAGTGCAGGATTACTATGATGCCGGCATGCGCGTACCTAATGATATTGAATTGCTGTATTGCGACGATAACTGGGGTAACGTAAGAAGACTGCCTGATTTGAGCGAGCCGAAAAATCCTGGTGGTTACGGTATTTACTATCACTTTGACTATCATGGCGGGCCACGTAACTACCAATGGGTAAACAGTAATCCATTGCCGCACGCATGGGAGCAATTGCACCTGGCATACGAATACGGTGTGCAGAAGGAATGGGTAGTAAATGTAGGCGATTTAAAACCGCTGGAGTTTCCGATAAGCTTCTTTCTTGACTATGCCTGGAACCCGAACAGGTATCCGGCAAACAGCCTGGAGAAATACACCAAAGATTGGGCGGCACAACAGTTCGGGCCGGAGCATGCGGCCGAAATTGCACATATCCTCACCACATATGCAAAGTACAATGGCCGCCGTAAACCGGAATTGGTAAATCCTACAAACGTTCGTACCAGTACACCGTATAGCTTATCCAATTACCGTGAGTTTGAAACCGTAGTAGCCGATTACAATAAACTGCGCGATGAAACTATGGCGCTCAGCAAAAAGATGCCGGCACAATATAAAGATGCCTTCTACGAACTGGTAGAACACCCGGTAATTGCCAGCGCCAACTTTAACGAAATGTACCTGGCCACTTCAAAAAACAAATGGTACGGTGAGCAGGGCCGTGTATCGGCGAATGATGAGCAGGCAAAGGCGATGAAGTTGTTTAACAAGGATGCCGATATATCTAAATACTATAACGATACCTTAGCAAACGGCAAATGGCAGCACATGATGGATGAGATACACATTGGTTACGTAAGCTGGACGGAGCCGAGGGCTAATAAGTTGCCGGATGCACTACCTAACAGCAAATTTGCAACCGTTACCCCTGTCGCCGGTGCCGAAATGGGCGTAAGTGTTGAAGGTTCGGTTAATTATTGGCCAAAAGCAGAAGAAGCTGCCGTATTACCTGAATTTACTAAATACCCTGCGACAAGCCGTTACATTGATATATTTAACCGTGGCGACGCATCTTTTAATTACACTGCCGAAAGCGGCGCTCCTTATGTAAAAGTATCGGCTCCCAAAGGAAATATCGATCATCAATCGCGTATTTGGGTGAGTGTTGACTGGGCCAAAGCACCAAAAGGCACTAACAAAGTGCCGGTTACTATTACCGGGCCAAATGGCAAAGTAGCGGTACAGGTGATCGTAAATAACAGCATTCCAACGCCAACGTCGGGCTTTGTACTGACTAACGGCTATGCCTCTATGGAAGCTACTCACTACAGCAAAATGGTAAATGGCAATAAAGTCAAATGGCTGGTACTGCCAGATCGCGGCCGAACCTTAGATGGTATAGAAGGTACACCTGTTACGGCATCTAGACAAGAACCGGGACCAGGCGACGCCCGCCTGGAATATGAGGTAAACATTGCGGATACCGGCATGGTGAAACTTCATGTTTATACGGCGCCATCCGTCGATCCTACTCACGGCAAAGGTTTATGGTATGCGATCTCTATTGACGATGAAAAACCTCAGAAAGTAAATATCGATCCATTGATAGACGATTGGAGACGAGCTGAAAACGTGATGGAGGCTAACTCTGCTAACGAGGCTAAGGAATTGATCACTACACATTACATCACCAAGCCCGGCAAACACGTGGTAAAATACTGGTTGGTTGACCCGCAGGTGGTGTTAGAAAAGATCGTGGTTGACAAAGGCGGCGTTAAAACCAGCTACCTGGGCGCCCCTGAAAGTTACCGTGTGACAGCTACTGCTAAAAAATAATAAATGACGTCATTTTCAAACAAAAGGTTAGCCCAAAAGGTTAGCCTTTTTTGTTGCCTTTAATATTGCGCGGATTTAATTAGCCACAAAAATTTAGCCGACAGTTTTTTGCCTTTTAATATAATATTGAACGCGGTTAAGCAACCGAAACACCAAAATCAGCGTAATTTAAATATGCCCTTTATATCTGCCATATCAAAAATCGACCTGCCTTTTAAGGTAACTCAACAGGAGACCAAACAGCAGGCTTATGAAATGTTCTCGGCCAATTTTCCGCAAACGGAAAGGCTGATATTTGCCTTCGACAATACCGAGATCATTACCCGCAATTTTTGCAAACCACTCTCCTATTACACCACACCCAATACGTTTGAGGAACGTAATACCGAGTATATAAACACTACGCTGGAATATTCGGTACAAGCTATAGAAGATTGTGTTGTAAAAGCAGGTATTAAAAAGGAAGATATTACCGACCTCCTGTTCGTGTCAACCACCGGCCTGGCTACGCCCAGTATGGACGCGCTGATCATTAACCGGTTGAAGCTGAATCAGCATGTAAACCGCAGTCCGCTGTTTGGCCTGGGTTGCGGCGGCGGCGTATCGGGGATGGCTAAAGCTAATACCGTAGCAAAAGCAAACCCTGATGCAGTAGTGTGTTTGGTTGCAGTAGAATTATGCTCGTTAACCTTAATCAAAAGTGACTATAGCAAGAGTAATTTTATAGGCTCGAGTTTGTTCTCGGACGGCATTGTAGCCGCTATTGTAAAAGGCGATAATCATGGAAAATACCAACCGGTACAATATGTTGCGTCGAGCAGTAAATTGTATTATGATTCGCTGGATGTAATGGGCTGGGATTTTAAAGACACCGGCTTTAACGTATTGTTTTCTAAGGATATACCAACCTTCATTCACGAACATGTGAAAGAAGACATCACAGAATTTTTGGATACCCAGGGCCTAAAATTAAGCGATATTAAGAACTTTATTTTTCATCCGGGTGGTAAAAAAGTGCTGGATGCTTATACCAATGCGCTCGATCTGAACGAACAGCAATTATGCAAAACCCGTGGCGTAATGAATGATTATGGTAATATGTCGAGCGCGACAGTTTTGTATGTACTCGAACGGTTTATGAGCAAGGGGTATGAAGACGGCTACGGCTTGATGATGGCGATGGGACCGGGCTTCTCGAGCGAAATGGTGCTTTTAAAACTGACTAATCCAACCGCCTGATGTACTTTATCATTTTTATTTCGATAGTGATCATACAGCGGCTATCGGAGCTCTACATTTCTCGCCAGAACGAAAAATGGCTGCTGCAACACGGTGCAATTGAATATGGTCATGACCATTATAAATTCATTGTAGCGCTGCATACCTGTTTCCTGCTTTCGATCATTACCGAATACGTTTTAAGCGGACAGCCTTCTATCGATTTTATCTTTTTAGGCTTGTTTGTACTCGTACTGGCGTTTAAGTTTTGGGCGTTGAGCTCGTTAGGTACTTACTGGAATACCAAAATTTACCGTGTGCCTGGCGCTTATCCCGTTAAGAAAGGGCCGTACAAGATCTTTAAGCATCCAAACTATGGCGAGGTGATCTGCGAGATCGCCATCATTCCATTGGTGTTTCACCTGTATTATACTGCTATTATCTTTACCGTGCTGAATGCCATTATGCTGACGGTGCGCATCCGCGTAGAGAATAAGGTTTGGGCGCAAAACGCAAATTAAATCGCTACATGCGCTTAAATACCAAACCGGCCAAAGGAGGCACCGTTATATTGATCGAATTGTCGCGGCCATGCCAGCCAATAGCTTCTGAATTAAGCGTGTTGTCATTCCCTATGCCGCTGCCCCAGAAATGCTTGTCATCAGAATTAAATATCACTTTCCATTTACCCGCGTCGGTGACACCAATGCGAAAATCATAACGTACAACCGGCGTCATATTGAGCACGATCACCAGGTCGTTTACCGGGTCGTTTCCCTTGCGTGCATAAACTAATATAGAATCCGCAGCATTGCCGCCATCTATCCATTCAAAACCGCTGTAATCGAAAGATTTCTCATATAGCGCAGGCTCGTTACGGTATAAGTGATTGAGTGATCGTACCGTTTCGGCCATACCCTGGTGGTTAGCGTATTCCATCAGATGCCAGTCTAATGAGTACCGGTAGTTCCACTCATTTCCTTGTCCAAACTCGGCACCCATAAACAGCAATTTTGTACCTGGATGGGTAAACATAAAGCTGTAAAGCAGGCGTAAATTGGCAAATTGCTGCCATTCATCGCCTGGCATTTTATGCAACATACTGCCCTTGCCATATACCACTTCATCATGCGAGAGCGGCAGCATAAAGTTTTCTGTGAAAGCGTAGATGAGGCTGAAAGTTATCTCGTTATGATGGTATTTGCGGTGTACCGGCTCTTTCGAAAAATAGTCGATGGTATCGTGCATCCAGCCCATCATCCACTTCATCCCAAAGCCCAAACCGCCCAAGTAAACCGGGCGGCTTACGCCGGTAAATGAAGTAGATTCTTCTGCAATAGTTTGCGTATCCGGGAAGTGGCTGTAACAGGCCTCATTAAATTCTTTGAGGAAGGAAACCGCCTCCAAATTTTCATTACCGCCATAGATGTTCGGCTCCCATTCGCCATGATTGCGCGAATAATCGAGGTATAACATTGAAGCTACGGCATCTACCCGTAGGCCATCGGCATGATACCTGTCCAGCCAGAATAAAGCATTACTAATTAAAAATGCCCGTATTTCATTACGACCGTAATTGAAAATATATGATTTCCAGTCGGGGTGAAAGCCTTTATTCATGTCTTCATGCTCGTACAGGTGCGTACCGTCAAAACGGTACAGCGAGTGCGCATCGCCGGGAAAATGTGAAGGCACCCAATCTAATATCACGCCAATACCTTCCTGGTGGAAGCGCTCTATTAACAGCATTAGCTGTTGAGGTGTGCCATAGCGCGAAGATGCTGCAAAATACCCGCTGATCTGGTAGCCCCAGCTTGGATAGTACGGGTGCTCCATAATGGGCATCAGCTCTACGTGCGTAAAGCCCATATGCTTAACGTAAGGCACCAGTTTATCGGCTAATTGCTCATAGGTGTAAAACTCATCAGGGCTTTCGCCGCTGCGCGCCCAGGAGCCAATGTGCACTTCGTAAACAGAATAGGGCTTGTCAAGGCCATTATGCTGCCTGCGGGCATCCATCCAGCTTTTATCTTCCCACTGGTACCAGGTATCCCAAACTATAGACGCCGTACGCGGCGGTTCCTCCCAGCGCAGCGCGAACGGATCTCCTTTTTCCAACTCTTCACCACTGGCCGACTGAATAAAATATTTATAGGTTTCCCCATTGCCTACATCCGGAATAAACCCCTCCCAAATGCCCGAGCTATCCCAACGAATGTATAATTGATGCGTACCCCGGTTCCAGCCGTTAAAGCCGCCTATCACCGATACATATTGGGCATTTGGCGCCCAAACGGCAAAATAAGTACCCAGCACGCCATTGTTTTCTATAACATGAGAGCCAAATTTCTCGTAAAGTTTATAATGCTTACCCGACCTGAATAGCGAGATATCAAAGTCCGTAAACTTGCTGTAAGGCTCTACCGACCGGCGCTCGGTTGAAGGTTGTACAACGGATTTTTCTTTAACCGCGACAGACTTTTTTGCAGCCGGCTTTTTTTCCTTTTCGGCAACTTTAGCTTTCGGCTTTACTGCTTTGGGTTCAGTGGTCTTTTTTGCCATAACGGGATTTAAAGACCCGCTGTAAAATACAGGTCGTGAGTAATAACAATCAAATATAGGATTATTGTTTGCGGATAAACAATCGGGCGCTTTATTCGACTCACGCCGACTCGCGTTGCATCCCAACCCTCTTTATTCGTCGCAGACGAAAAGAGAGGGTAGTCGATGTAGTCGGCCGGGTGAGTCCTATTTTACGATCTCAATATGTTTGAAATTCTTGCTGAATTTAAATTCCCAATCGCCCTCGCTATTCACTTTGAAATCATCGATGTGCTTACCATCTATAACGATCTCTGATGGTTTGAACGGCAAACCGATAAGGTTAAAATGATAGAAATCATAACGCGGCGTATAAAGGCCCTCCATAGTTTGTTGTATGGTTAGCGAGGTTTCATCGCCATTCACTACAAATTTCTTTTCGAGATAAATATCCTGCTCATAGGCAAAGGTTTCGCCATAATCTTCAAAGTAGAAGGAGTTGGCTTCATAGTCGCTGTAATAAACGTTCAGCTTTACTTCTTCGATTTCTTTTTCGCCTACATATTGCATCACCGGGTATTCGGGTATTACCGAACCGGCTTTTACAAACAGCGGGATGGTCTCTAACGGTGTCGGCACATCCACCTCCTGGCCCCCTTCAACCACCTCTTTATTCCAGAAGTTATACCATTTGCCTTTTGGCAGGTAAACAATGCGGCTCTTTTGGCCGGGCTCCAATACCGGGCATATCAATATTTTATCACCGAAGGTAAACTCATCCTGTCGATAATAATTATCAACTACTTTTTGTTCCTGCATTACTATGGGGCGCAGGATGGGGAAACCATAACGATGATGCTCCCAGAAAGCCGAATACATATAGGGCAGCAACCGGTAGCGCAACTCGATAAATTTACGGTTGATGGAAGTATAAGGTTCGCCAAAGCTCCAGGGTTCACGCTCTTTCGTATCGCCGGCAGAGTGCGCGCGCATAAACGGCGAGAAAGTGCCCATTTGTATCCAGCGGGTAAACAGCTCGCCATCCGGCTCGCCGCTAAAACCGCCAATGTCTGTACCACAGAATGAAATGCCCGAAATAGATAAGCGCTGACACTGAATATTGCCCAATTTTAAATGTTCCCAAGAGGCTGTGTTATCGCCGGTCCAAACGGATGAAAAACGCTGCACACCCGAATAGCCCGCACGGGTAATCGTGAATGGCCGCTTGTTCTTCATGATCTTGCGCAGGCCTTCGTAGGTGGCGCGTACCATCTGCATACCGTAAATGTTGTGTGCCTTGCGGTGCGAACCACGGTAGCCATCATATTGGTGGCGCACATCGTCGGGGAAAGTACCCGAACCAAAAACGGCCGGCTCATTCATATCGTTCCAAACACCTGCAACACCCATTTCTACCAGTTCGGTAAATAATTCGCCCCACCATTCGCGTACTTCGGGATTGGTGTAATCGGGAAACTGGCAGCGGCCCGGCCACACGTGGCCCTCCATAAAGTAATCGTCGCTGCGGCGGCAGAAATATCTATTTTGCTTGCCTTCTTTAAATACCCAATAATTGTCATCCACACGGATGCCGGGATCAATGATGACCACGGTTTTGAAGCCGTCCTTGCTCAACTCACTGATCATCTTTTTAGGATCGGGGAAGTATTTTTTATTCCACGTAAAGCAGCGGTAGCCGTCCATGTAGTCAATGTCAAGGTAGATACCATCGCAGGGGATCCTTTTCTCACGGAAGCTCGACGCTATTTTACGCACTTTAGCTTCGGGATAATAGCTCCAGCGGCACTGGTGGTAGCCCAGCGCCCACATTGGCGGCATGGGGTGCGTACCGGTAATAAAGTGGTAGCTTTTTACCACGTCCATCATGTGCGGACCGTGGATGTAATAATATTGCAGCTCACCGCCATCGGCCCAGAAGCTGGTTTTGGTCTCATCTTCACCGCCAAAATCAAAATGCGCCTTAAAGGTATTATCAAAGAAAATACCATGCGCCCTGCCCTCATTTACGCTGATGTAGAACGGAATGCTCCGGTATAAGGGGTCTTGTCCCCAGTTGTAGGAGTAAGCGTCGGTATTCCAGTTTTTGAGGCGTTTGCCGCGCAGGTTAAACTCCATCGGCTTATCGCCCATCCCAAAGAAATTCTCCCCGGGGTGGCACTCTTTTGTACAATAAACATAGTACCCGCCAAATTTCACATTCTCTTCCCAGTGCATGGCGTTGGCATCGGCGCTGGTGATCTTGCCGTCAGCGTCAGAAAAAGAAATAAGGAAATCTTTTTTGCGGATGTGGCAGTTAACAGCGACGGTACTTACCCTATATTCTTTATGATCTTCGGTCAACTTAAACTCAACGGTAGTTGGCTTTAGCTTGGGTACAGCGTATGAAAACTCTTCCAGGAATACGCCGTGAGGCGCCAAACGTACGCGGATTACCTCCTCGGTCACCACAACGATCTCTACTTTAGCATCCCCATCATCAAAGTAGAACTTATTTCCCGCCTGGGTCACATTGGTGGGTACGCCGAGGTATTTTTTGATGACAGGTTTTATTGCCTCGGCAGGGTTATTTAAATGATGAAACTCCTCTTCTTCTTCCAGCAATTTATTGGCTAACAGCTCAGGGTCCGGTATATTCTCTTCCATAAAATGCGTTGGTATTCGTCTTTCTGCAATAATTTAATTTAATCAATAGCCAACAGGCTCACGCGCGTTGAAATGGCTAATAAACGATTTATTATTCAATAAATGCGTCACAAATGAAGCTAAAAATCGGATGATTTGATTTTTTACGAAAATGACAATAAAACGCCGCCCGCAGGGGCCATCGTAATATCCAACCCGGCGAGGATGTCGGTCACAGCATATTGCTTGCCGCTCAAAAGATCGGTGAGTTGTAGCTGGCCCCGGAGACCGAGCTGTTGAATAAGATCTTGGGGTAATTGCACGTTCAATTGCCGCTCTTTGCGGTCGAAATTAGCGATCACCAGCACGTGTTGTTTATCGGTATAACGCAAATAACAATAAATGCGCTCATCAAAGCCGCCGCGATGCTGATTGGCCAGCAACAATTCATAAAAATGTCCGGAAACAAATGCCTCATTCGTACCTGCCGCTTGCAGCAGCCGCATATAGAAGTCTCTTAATTTCTTTTGATCGTCGCTCAAGCCACCGCCATCAAATTTGCCGCCGTTCATCCATTTCTGATGTTCTGGCACACCCCAATAATCAAAGATAGTGGTGCGGCCATCGTCGCCGCTAAAACCCTCGCTACCCAAAGCCGGCTCGCCTACCTCCTGCCCGAAGTACACCATTACCGGCCCCGTTGATAGCGTTGCTGAGACAATCATCCCCGGCACCGCCAGCCATGGATTGCCGGCAAAAAATTCAGAGGAGATGCGCTGCTCGTCATGGTTTTCCATAAAGCGCAGCATATGCGTGTCTATGCCGCAGCAATCGTAGTTCCATACGCGGTTAATCTCCCAGGTAGAATGATTATTGGGATCGACAATCAGGTTGCGGATGCAATCATACAACCCGGTTTTATCATACAAAAAATCGAACTTACCGTTTAAAATATAGTCGTTGTATTTATGAACGTCGTAGGCCTCGCCAATGAACAACAGGCCGGGCTTTCCGGCTTTCAGTTTCGGTACCAGCCAACCCCAGAACTCAAACGGCACTTGCTCTACCATATCACAACGGAAGGCATCAATGCCCATATTGACCCAGTAAGTCAAAATATCGTACAGCTTTTGCCATAGCGGCGGAATGGGATCAAAATGCTTTTGACCTGTGCTGTAGTCGACGCCATAATTGAGTTTAGCCGTCTCGAACCAATCATTAATTGCAGGGGTCGCGCTAAAAACATCATTGCCGGTAGCCTTAGCCGGGTTTTCATCAAACTTTCCATCCTTTAGCGCACTGTTAAAACCATCACCTCCCGCATTATAACCTGGCGGCACCACAAACGGCCGGCCGGGGATGTAATAAAAATCGTTTTTAGGATCGAAGGCTTTGGTATGATCGTCATCCTCACCAATATCGCGAACACCTTTTGGCCTGGCATCTGATCGGTAAACCCGCGCAACATGATTCGGCACAAAATCCATGATCACTTTCAAACCATTATCGTGCGTGCGTTTAATAAGTTTTTTAAACTCGCTTATCCTGTTTTTTACATCAACAGCCAGGTCGGGCGCTATGTCGTAATAGTCTTTTATGGCATAGGGCGATCCTGCAATACCTTTTACTACATCAGGATCGTCAACCGGAATACCATCAGCCGAGTGGTCGGTCATGGTGGCATGTTCTATCACGCCTGTGTACCAAACATGGGTAAAACCCATGTTTTTGATCTCCTGCAAAGCCTTGTCGGTAATATCATTCAACTTGCCAACCTCGTTCTCTTCTACTAAACCGTAGTTTTTATTGACGGTTTTGGTATTACCAAACAGGCGCGGCAGCAATTGATAAATGATTAGTTTATTACCGGGTATTTGCATCGGATATTCTAAGTTTATAAGTGGCCATAAACAAATTGCGGAGTGCATTACCGGCTAAAGCCGCATAACATACTCCGCAACAGTTATTTTTCGTGCCTCATCCAGGCAGCGAATTTAAGGTTTATTTCACTCTTGCAAACTCGCCGTTAGCTTTAATGTCTACATTGTTACCCAACATTGGCGGGCCAAATTTTGAACCAAAGCCAAAGTCTTTGCGATTGATAGAACCTGTTACCTGGAAACCTGCATCTTCTGCTTTGTTACCCGGGTTGGTAACCGTACCGCGGTACCAAAAATCAACAGTAACCTGTTTGGTTACGCCGTTCAAGGTTAAATCGCCGGTTAGTTTGTAGTGGTTGTTACCAGCCGGAGCAATGCCTGTGCTTCTAAATTCCATAGTAGGGTGGTTGGCAACGTCAAAAAATTCGGGGCTGCGCAGGTGAGTGTCGCGCTGCTCATTTTCAGTATTTACTGATGCTGTTTTAGCGATCATTTCAACTCTGGCATCGCTAAAGTCTGGTTTAGAAGAAGTAATAGTTACTTCAAAGTCTTTAAATGAACCGTCAACATCAGATACCGCCATGTGCGTGATGCTGAAAGTTAAACGTGAATGCGCCCTGTCTACCTTCCAGGTACTTTGCGCAAAGGCCGCCGTTGAAAGGGCTACCGCTGTGATTAGTGTGATGATCTTTTTCATTTTATATCTTGTTTTTTGTTTTCAAATGTGTTGGCAAAAATAGAGAACTCTGCCACCGGGCAAAGCAAATAGCTGTTTAAACATCTTTTTTGACTTTCAAATGTTAATCCCTGTTGTAACAGCTAAACCGTATCTTTGTTGGCAAAACTTTTAGCCACATGCCAGGAAAATCACCGCGCGAGTCGCACACCATCATGAACGAATTGGTATTACCCAACGATACCAATACTCTTAACAATTTAATGGGTGGCCGCCTGCTGCACTGGATGGATATTGCCGCTGCTATATCCGGCCAGAAGCACTGCAACCGCATCGTGGTGACGGCTTCGGTGGATAACGTATCGTTCAAACATTCCATCAAATTAGGCGACGTGGTAACCATTGAAGCGCGTGTATCAAGAGCATTTAATACCTCGGTAGAGGTGCGGCTGGATGTATGGGCGCAGAATATTCCGTCGGGCACCAAAGTGAAGAGCAACGAGGCTTATTACACCTTTGTAGCCGTGGAAAAAGACGGTGTAACTACCAAAGTACCTGAATTGATCCCTGAGACCGCTGAAGACATTATTTTATTTGATGGTGCCTTGCGCCGCAGGCAATTGCGGCTGATCTTAGGCGGCAAAATGAAGCCGGATGAAGCTACTGAATTGAAAGCCCTGTTCTTCGGCGACGACAAATAATAATTTTACCGCTGCACTGTCCATTTAGGCACGTACCCGGTTTTGTTGTTGAATGCTATTTTGCAGAACGCGTTGCCGTTTTCCAATACCGATACCCTTGAGTTGGTAGGGATGATAGCCACCACATCCGAACTATAGTTGCTCTGGCTGCGCAGATAAACCACACCTGTTAGGTTCGATTTAATAAAAACATCCTGACCTTGCGGATTTGACACATTGGTAATGGGTATTTTATTCTCGTGTTTTGGCACAACAGTTATCATAGGCGCAGCATTAGCTACTTTACGTGCGGGCGTATCAATGACTTTTTTTACAGGCTGAGCAATTGGTTGGAGCTTGGGAGTAGCGACCGTAGGTACAGCAGGTTTTAATGCCGGCTTTGTTTCTGCAATTGCTGCTTTCGAAACTTCACTGACCGGCTTTGTCTTTATATTTTTCGCCAGGTGTTTTTTCTTGTGATGCGGTTTAATAGGCATTGACGTTGTTACCTGGGCCACCTGTTTAGGCTTCTCCTTTTTATCGCTATAAAGCGCCTTATATACATAGGTACCGAAGACCGCCACCAGTGCAATGAGCACCAGGCTAAAAGTAATATCTATACTCCTGGTGGCTTTTCGGTAGGCTGGTTTTTTGTTGATGGCAGCAGGATCGGCTTGGTATTTTTTTAATGCTGCATCATAGCGATGGCGTTTTGCAGGATCATTCAGCGTATCGTATGCTTCAAGGATCTCTTTGAAGCGATCTTCAAAGTAATAATCGTTCCCATTCACATCCGGATGGAACTTTTTGGATAGTTTACGATAAGCCTCTCTCACCTCGTGTTGGGTGGCATTCCCCTCAACACCAAGGATGTAGTAAAAATCCTTCATGCGCAATCAAATCAATAGCAATATAAACTATATGATTATTTTTTTAACACATAGTTTAAGATAATCGATAAATAAAAATTGCGATGGCTTACAAGTCGTTCAGCAACTCCAGCTTTTTGTGGTTATATTCTTCCTGCGAGATCAGTCCGTTATCAAATAGCGTACGCAGCTTTTTTAGCTTTTCTGTCAGTTCATCTTGTTTTGGCTGCTCTTGTTGAACAGGCGCCGGCGGCTGGGTTGGCGGCGTATGCTGGTTAGCGCCAAAAGCATTTGCGTTTTCAAACTGCACCGAACCAGACTCGGCGCGCTTTTCTTCCAGGTCACGTAAGCGGCGGGCCTCGCGTTCTTCTTCTTTGCGTTCCTGGGCGTATTGGTATAGTTTGCGGGCCTGTACCTTCGGCAGGTAATCAACGCCCATTTCGGTGCCGTTGGTGGTACGTACGCTAAATACCGCGCCAATCAGTTCTTCTTTGGTAGCTACGTCAATAATATCCTTCCATACAAAATCAACAAATTTCAGCGTCAAACCCAGGTTGGCCGGGGTAAAGAACAAAATACGCTTGTTGGTGATGGCAATACAATCGGGAAAAAGGTTTACCACCGGCTTTTTCTGTACCGCGATGTATATGATCTCTTCGCCGCTGTTCATCAAGTCAACCAGGCGCTTATAAACCTTCTCTACTGCTTTGGGGTCCTGTTCTTCGTTTAAAAATTTCTCGATCATGGGATAATACTTGAGTGCTTACAAAAATACGCAAATTCTATAAGTTGTGTGTTAAGTTTTAACTCACCCGGCCGACTGCGTCGACCACCCTCTCTTTTCGTCTGCGACGAATAAAGAGGGTTGGGAATTGCGGTGTTTTATAAAGTCTTCTTAACCCGCTTTTTGCTCGCGAAGAAAGGGTCGACGAACACAGCGAGTCGGGGTAAGTTCTAAGTTAAGCTATCAGCAAATTACAGCCGCGAATATCGGCATCATCAAATCGTCCTAAAATTTCAAAAGAGCCGTCGTCGTACGCTTTGCCCAAATCTTGTGTGGCGATGAACGAACAGGAATTGATATTGGCAAGGTCGATGATATTCACGCCGCCGGTGCAGTTATCGTTTATTATCGTCAGCGGATCGTTAGTATCGCGGGTGATGATACGCATCCAGGGCGGGCACTTAAAGATGCTGTTTCCTTTCGAATAAGCCTGTGAAAGCAATTCGGTCATACCGTACTCTGAATGAATAGCGTTTACGCCAAAACCTCTGCAAAGAATTTGATGTAACTCTTCGCGGATCATTTCTTTGCGCCGCCCTTTCATACCGCCGGTTTCCATCACAATCAGCTCCGGAAAATTCATTTGGTATTTCTCTACAAAATCCAGCAAAGCAAAAGTTACGCCGATCAACATTGTCGGCTTTCGGGCCGCTTGTTGTTTTTGCAATTGGGCATATAGCTCGTTGTGATTGTACAGGTAAAAGCCGCTATCGGGGTTTTGCGATTGCTGAATGAGATCATTCGCCATATAGATCAAAGACGATCCTTCGCGCTCCAAATATGATGGCAGCAGCGCCAGCACCGTGTAATCTTTGATGTTGCCGTAAAAGATCTCAAACGCTTTCCTGAAGCTTTCCTCATACCAGCTTATATCTGTTACGTCATGACTACTGGTGATCATCCCGGTAGTGCCCGAACTGGTAAAAACTATTTCAGGCGACTCAATGCCTGTAATTACCTGCTGCGTTTTGAAAAACCCGATCGGCAGGAAAGGAGTTTCGCTCACGGATTTTACTTCCGCCGGACGAATACTCAATCCCTCTATAAATCGCCTGTAAACGGCGCAATTCTCCGCCTGGTATTGAAATACCCGTAGGGCTACTTCGTTAAACTGCGCTTCGCTACTGATGGAAAAAATCTCGCTTTTACCGGGTTGGTTCATCGGCACAAAGATAATTCATTCTGTAGGCCATACGATAACCGCAAAAGCAAGTATTGCGGCGGCACAATCTTTAATTATTAAGTAAATAAAAATTTGCTTTTATCATTTAAATATGTACATTAGATTATTGCTTTGCAATTATTTACAGGCGACCTGTATATACCAATGTTAACCTAAAAATCTAAAAACAATGAAAAAAGACAATGCTTTGGCGGCTTTTGCCTGCTTCGTCCGCGAATTTAACTTACCGTTAATTTCATTATTTTTTAGCATCCATCAAAAAAACCATTCCAGTTAACTTCGTCACGGGTTAGTGTTAAGTATTTCGCTATTTGTCTCCGGGCATTTAGTGGAATCAAATGCCATATCAAACCCGTACTTCACAAGAAACTTTTGGCCAAAGTAAAGGTGTATGCCCTTTGCTTGCATACCGCCCGGATTGCCGGGGCGTGGTTTCGGCAAAAAAAATCAACTTTTAATTCATAATTTTTATGGAAAAGTTTAAAAAACTCAGCCGCGATGAAATGAGGAAAATTTCAGGCGGTGAAACAGGGTGTCCTGCAGGGTCGTTTGTGCATTGCAATTGTCCGGGGGTACCTTTATCCTGCGAGGCTATGGTTGACGATTGCCCTTTCACACCAGCTCAAAATTGCGAGGATCTTCATGGATGCCCTGGTTTTGGTTGTTTTGAAGATGACGGATGCTCAATTGGCGCAGGTTGTTAACAACTATTTTAGGCTACGGGGATATCTATCTCCTTAGCCTAAAAATTTAATAAAACCTTTTACGATAAACATTCATCTAAAATCTCAACACCGATGGCAAAAGATAATCCTTCGTGGGTTCTATCCCACTTTGTGCGTGTATTAAATATTCCTGTTACGCGCCAAACCCTCAATGAGGAACTTCAAAAACATCCTGATTACAACACCCTGCTTGCTTTTAGCGATGTACTGGAGCGCTTAAACGTGACCAACTCGGCCTATAAGTTAACGTACGATCAGTTAAAGGAAGTGCCTACGCCTTTCATTGTGCATTTAGCCAATAAGGACTTTGGCGTAATATCTCACTTTGATGACCAGCGCGTAGTGGCCTCTACCGAAAAGTGGAATCAAAAAGAGTTTACACCCGACGAGTTCAAAAAGAAATATGGCGGCTATGTTTTAATGGCCGAAAAGAACGAACGCTCGGGCGAAGCGGACTACGCCACTAAGCGCCGCGAAGAAAAGATAAACGACTTGCGGCTACCGGTATTTCTAACGGGGTCGGCGGTTTTATTGATAGCTTTTTTACTACTGCATACCGGCTTTGTGCAATCGCTCAACGTGCCGCTTGCATTGCTAACAGTTTTTAAAACCGTTGGCCTGGTGGCTACCGTTTTACTGTTGATACAAAGCATTGATGCCAATAACCCGCTTGTGCAAAAACTTTGCGGCGACGATAATAAGAATTGCAACGCCATCCTGTCCTCTAAAGCTGCCAAGATCACTTCGCATTTAAACTGGAGCGAAGTGGGCTTTTTTTATTTTGCCGGTACCTGGCTGGCTTTGTTGTTTAATAGCGGGCAGTCGGCCTTATTACAAACGCTGGCCATACTCAATGTACTTTGTTTGCCCTATACGGTATATTCCATTTATTACCAGTGGCGGGTGGCCAAACAATGGTGCATATTCTGCTGCACCGTGCAGGCGGCATTATGGCTGGAGTTTTTCGCCTTTTTGCCTTATTTATTGCAGCCATTTCATGGTATAAGCGTGAATGAATGGAGCAGCCTGGTAATTGCTATGGCGGCCCCGGTATTATTTTGGATAGTAGCCAAACCTTTTTTCACCCAGAGCAGCCAACTGCCCGAATTAAAAAAGCAATTGCGAATTTTTAAATACAATACCGACCTGTTCAATAAAATGATGAGCGAGGAGGTGCAGTATGCGCTGCCATCTGATACAGACAGCCTTATTATTGGCAACCCTGAAGCTGAGAAAGTAATTACCATGGTAGCTAACCCCTACTGCCAGCCCTGTGCCAAAGCCCATAAAGGCTTGCAATGGATGGAGGGACGCGACGACGTAAAACTACAGGTGATCTTCTCTACCTCAACACAGCCGAATGACAAAAAAGCCGTAGTAGCAGCGCATTTACTCTCCTTGCAACAAAGCCAAAGCGGCAGCACGGTTAAAAAAGCTATGCACGACTGGTATGAGCAGAAACAAAAGAATTATGAAGCGTGGGCAAACAGTTACCCAACTGAAATAAGCGATACCGGACAGCAATTGCAAAAGCAACGCGACTGGTGCAAACTCACCGAAATAAAAGGCACGCCCACCCTTTTCTTAAACGGGCGCAGGCTCCCTAAAAACTATCAACCCGAAGATTTGAAATATTTTATATAAATAAAATATAGAGCAAAAATATTGTTGCGCAACAATAAGTTGCCTGTCTTCAGGAAAACAGGATAGGGAAGCGCTGACCCCGAATAAGTGAGGCGAAATTATAAATCTATAAAACAATGAAAAGACTTAATTTTATGTTTGGCTCTCAACAGCTAACAAGAGAGCAAATGAAAAATGTGGTAGGAGCTACCGGTACCGGTCCTTGCAACGCTGAAGTTACATGTGTTCTCGGCGATGGTGGTCCCGATCCCATCGATCCCAACGGTTCTGGAAGCACGATTATTACTGTGACGGGTTTTACCGCTTGCGATTGGTTTGATGCTACCACTTTCTGTAGGCAAAACCTCGGCGACGACTCAGTTATGTGGGGATGTATTTGTGTGGATTAATGCATTGTTAGAAACTAGACCTGGTAACAGGTTTAGTTTTTACTTTATAATTACTGATTTTATGAAAAACTTAAAAATCATCTTACTTTTTGTAGCCATATATGCCAATAGCTATGCTCAGAAATTACCCGAAAAGCAGGAAACAGGCTTGTGGAAGCCTGCTGACGTTAAAATAGATGGCAACGCCGATGCTTGGATAAACAACATGCAGGCTTATAACAAAACTGTTGAAGTTTATTATTCGCTGGCCAATGATGACCAGAACCTTTACCTGTTTCTTTGGACCCAAAAGCCCAGGATCATAGAAAAGCTATTGGGTGGTGGACTATCATTTACCATTAATAATCAAGGGAAAAAAGAGGCTGCTTCAGCTAATAATATTGTAATAACTTATCCTGTTTTTAAAAGCAAACTGCGCTCTACTGTACGGGGAATTATCATTAACGCGGGAGATCAGGCGGTGTTTTACCGGGAATATATGAATTATAGCCCGGCGTATAGATCTATTCTTATTGAACATCTAACAAGAACCGATTCGACCGTTAGCATAGCTAATAATACATTTAATGCCGGTGCAAAAGAAATAAAAATACAAGGCATAAGAGAAATACCGGATACTTTGATATCGGTTTATAATGATCAGCAAATAAAAACGGGAGCTACTTTTAGAGCCGACGGTTCTTATATATACGAGGTATCGATCCCCATTAAATTTATCAGACCCTTGATTGGCGACTCGCCAAAATTTAGCTATAGCATTAGGATAAACGTGTTTGACAAACAAGGTTATTTTACCGACCCGGTGGATCATCAGTATAAAGTGACCGATCCGGATTTTGTTTCATCATCTGAATTTTGGGCTACTTACACCCTTGCCAAAAAACCTTAGCCATGAAATACGGCCTTATTATTTTGCTTATTATTTGCAGCATGGTTGCCCATGCTCAAAAGCCACCAAACAAACAGGAAGCAAGTATTTGGGCACCTGTTAATGTAAAAATTGATGGCGTGGCAAATGAATGGGGCAAACTTCAAGCTCATAACAATGCCACCGATATATCTTATACGCTTGCCAACGATGAACAAAACCTGTATTTTGTTGTACAGGCAAAACAAATTCCCGTGATAAGTAAAATCGTGGCGGGCGGCATCAGGTTAAAAATTCAGCTTAGTGAAGATAAAAATCCCAGTAGAGGAATCAATATCAGCTATCCGGCCTATCCTGCCGCAGATGGAAAAACCAGCTATTACGTTAGTACAAGTCGCAGAGCTGATACTTCTAAAAAGGCATTAGATTCACTTATGTGGTCCAATAACCAGATTTTAGACCAAAAATGTAAATGGATAAAAATAACCGGAGTTGCAGCGCTTGATTCTATAATCTCTGTTTACAATGAAAATGGGATAAAAACCGCTCAAAAGTTTGATCGTCAAAAAACATATACGCAAGAAATAGCCATTCCACTGAAATACTTAAATTTAACGTCTGATCAAGCCAAATTTTCATATCAAATTATTGTGAATGGCAGCAAGATTGGCAATCCCGCACAATTTGAGACACTTTCACAAGATGCAGGCATGAGGGCGTTTCAAGAAAGCTTTCAAAATCAAGTTAACTTTAATGCGGCAAAGCAGGCCTCGCCAACCGATTTTCATGGTGAATACACCCTGGCCAAAAAACCTTAGCCCATGCGTATTTTTAATTTGATCACTCTTTTTATTGTTTGCAGCGCAGCGGGCCATGCCCAAAAGCTTCCCAACAAACAGGAAGCAAGTATTTGGGCGCCGGCTGATATAAAAATAGATGGCAAAGCGGATGAATGGAATAATCAGTTCCAGGCATATAATAGTAGTGTCGATTTATATTATACGATAGCTAACAATGATTCCTTATTGTATTTGGGAATCAGAGCAGAAAAACCACGCATCATTTTAAAAGCCTTAAGTGTCGGATTCTGCTTCACTGTTTATGACAATAAAAACAATTTTGAGGCGGTATCGTATCCTGTGATTTCCCTGAAAGATGGTGCCTTGATAACAAAAAACTTAGGTATAAAACCGGCAGATATTATTCCGCATAAAGTTGATGTTGTTGAAAAATTTATCCCCGGTAAATCCGATTCACTTTTAGCCATAGTAAATAATATTCTGCAATCAAAAGCCGCAAAAATCAGGTGGCAGGAAAAAGGATCGCCTGATACTTCAATAATAGAAAATAATGCAGATGATATCCGATTCGCCGCTCGATTTGATAGCGAGGGTCATTTGGTTTATGAACTGGCTATTCCGTTAAAACTTCTTAATATTTCAATTTCCGGCACAAAAAAAATAAAATACAATATTAAACTGCTTAGCAGAACTGAGATTTACAAAACAGGTATCGGGATTTCCTATAGTTATAACTCCGCAGGTGAGCCTTATGATACTAATCAGGACTTAAATTCCACCACAGATTTCTCCGGCGAATACATCTTAGCCAAAAAACCTTAACTTAGTAATTAGCCTTTGCGCCTGAACAACATTACCGATGGATAAAACTTTCCCGTACTATAAACAGCAAGACCAAATGGATTGCGGGCCGACCTGTCTGCGCATGGTCATGCGTTTTTACGGGCGGAATGTTTCCATTCAAAAATTAAGGTCGTTGTGTTTTATTAACCGGGGCGGGGTTAACCTGCTGGCACTAAGCGAGGCTGCCGAAAAGTTAGGCATGCGCACTACAGGTGTTAAGCTTAACGTAGATCAATTAAAACAGGCCGAGCTCCCCTGCATTTTACACTGGCACAAAAACCACTTCGTGGTACTATATAAAATAACCCCGCGTTCAAAGAACCCTCTCCTCCGGAGAGGGCGCGGTGAGGCCTACTACATTGCCGATCCCGGCGTGGGAAAATTCAAGTTGGACGAAGAAGCCTTTAAAAAGCATTGGTACAGCCATAAAGAAACTAAAGACGGCATCTCGCTGCTGTTGAGCCCTTCGCCTAAATTTTATGAGCAGGACGATGATAAGCCAAACAAGGTTTCCTGGCTGTCTATCCTGCGGTATTTCTATGCCTATAAACAATTATTTGTTCAGCTGGTATTCGGGTTGGGCATCGGCACGCTGCTGTCGCTCATCACGCCCTTTCTTACCCAGGCAATTGTAGATATCGGCATCAATACGCGCAATATCAATTTTGTTTATCTCATCCTCATTGCGCAGGTCATGCTTTTTATAGGCAGTACCAGCGTCAACTTCATACGGTCGTGGATCTTGCTGCACATCAGCACGCGTATTAATATTTCTATTCTTACCGATTTCCTGATCAAGCTCATGAAGCTGCCGGTAAGTTTCTTTGAAACCAAAACTACCGGCGACATCATGCAGCGCATGAACGACCAGGCGCGTATTGAAAGCTTTTTGACCGGCACCACGCTCAACACGCTGTTCTCTATGATCAACCTGGTGATATTCACCATTGTGCTGGCGTTTTATAACGAGGTCATCTTTATGGTATCATTGGTGAGTTCGGTGTTGTACGGCGCGTGGATATATGTGTTTTTAAAGCGAAGACGTGAGCTTAACTACAAACAGTTTGATAATTCATCCAACAACTCGAGCAACATTGTTGAGCTGGTGAACGGCATGACCGAGATCAAACTCAATAACAGCGAAAAACAAAAACGCTGGGGCTGGGAACGTATACAGGCGCGGTTGTTCAAATACAAAATGCAGAACCTTGCCCTGAACCAATATCAGCAGGGCGGCTCTATGTTTATAAACCAGGCCAAGAACATTCTTATCACTTTTTTGAGCGTAAAAGGTGTTATTGACGGACAGCTCACGCTGGGCGGTATGATGGCCATTCAATACATTGTGGGCCAGGTAAGCAGCCCGATAGAACAGCTATTAGGTTTTGTACAAAGTTACCAGGACGCCAAGATCAGCCTGGAGCGTTTGAATGAGATACACGAGTTACCCGACGAGGAGCCGGTTGATAAACACTGGATCCATGAATTGCCGCAAAACAAAAGTATCGGCATTAAAGACTTGACATTCACCTACCCCGGCGCCGGTAATGAGCCGGTGTTGGAGCAGATCAACCTGCAAATCCCACAGGGCAAAACTACCGCCATTGTGGGTATGAGCGGCAGCGGTAAAACTACCATCCTTAAATTATTATTACGTTTTTACGAACCCGAAAAAGGTGAAATAAAGATCGGCAATACCCAGCTTAACCAGCTAAGTTTTAAAACCTGGCGGGCGGCCTGCGGGACGGTAATGCAGGATGGTTTTATCTTTTCGGATACGATAGAAAACAACATTGCCGTCGGCGACGATCATCCCGACCGGGGGAAACTGCAACACGCCATCAAGGTGGCTAATCTTGATGATTTCATCAGCGAACTGCCTTTCGGTTTACAAACTAAGATAGGTACTGCGGGCAGCGGCATTAGCCAGGGACAGCGGCAGCGCTTGTTAATTGCCCGTGCCGTTTATAAAAACCCCGATTATTTGTTTTTTGATGAAGCCACCAACGCGCTGGATGCCAACAATGAGCGCGTGATCATGGATAATCTCGGCGAGTTCTTTACGGGTAAAACGGTAGTGGTGGTGGCACACCGGCTCAGCACGGTGAGCAACGCTGATAATATCATCGTTTTGGATAAAGGAAAGATCATAGAACAAGGTACGCATCACGAACTGACCGCTCTTAAGGGCAGCTATTATCATCTTGTTAAAAACCAACTGGAGTTAGGGATGTGATATGAAAGCAAAAAGCAAGATCGATATAGAACATTTAAATGGCAATGGCAACGATGGGCGCCGTGTTGTGATCCGGGAGACTGCCGAAGAACGGCATACGGAGGAGGTACATGAGATCATCACCAAAGTACCGTCATGGATCGTGCGCTGGGGCATTCTTTTGTTCTTTGGCATCCTGCTCTTTATCCTGTCAATTACTGCAGTGATACGTTATCCCGATACCATCAAAACGCCGGTAAGACTGCAAACAACCGCGGCAGCCTATCCTGTTATGGTGTCAGCGGGCGTTATACAAACGGTCAGCATCAAGCCGGGGGCTGCTGTGAAGAGGGGCCAGTTGCTTGCTACTATATTGAACAATGACAATGAAGCGCTGAATGTTTCTGCGCCCGTTGACGGCGTGGTTAGCTCGCCGGCAATTCTACAACCCGGCAGCATCATACCGCCTAACACGCCGCTTTTCACCATTCACCCTGTTAACGAACATTTTTACGGCGATTTACGATTACCCACAGCAGGTATCAACAAGATCAAAATCGGGCAACGAGTATTGATATCCCTTAAAAATTTTCCACCCGAAGAATACGGTCAGTTGGACGGGCACATCAGTTATATCACCGATGAGCCTGATAAAAACGGCATGTTTAGCGCTAAGGTTACCTTGAATAGTTCGGCTTTGAAAAAGCAGGTGGTGCTTAGAAGCTGGATGACGGGCGATGCAGAAATTATTACCCAGGATGTTTCGCTGGCTACCAGGCTACTGCGCAATATTAAGATAAAGTAGCAGCCTCAACGCTATTGTTCTTCCGGCTGATATTTTAACAAGTCGCCATCAATGATAAGCAGTTTTACCGGCATGGCTGTTACCGAACGGTGTGAACTCACCTCATCCGACACGATATAGGTCATTCCCTTTTTCAGCGTAAACTTTTCGCCATTTTCTTGCTCGGTTATAAACTCGCCTTCCAGGCAATGTACAATATGTCCTTTTTGGCACCAATGATCGGCCACATAGCCTGCCGAATATTCCACAATTCGCATCCGGGTGCCGCCAAATTGTAGTGTCTGCCACGTCGCATTTCCGGGATCTCCGGGGTGATCAGTTGCCGGGACTGTATCCCAGTCTATTACCGTAAATGGTATGTTTTTTGAACTCATTTTTTAATTAATTCAACTCATGGGGGTAAACAAAAGTGCTGTTTACCCGTTATACAAACATATCAAATAAAGCTACCATGAAAACATTAAAATTTTTAATAATGCCGGTTTTATTCAGCATGGCATTCGTGCTGTCGTCGGCTACCGATGAAAACAAACAGGTTGAACGTATCCACAGCGCTACTGCCGTATTGCGCGAGTTTGACCACATGAAAGAAAGTATTCCGCATGACCTCATTGCCGAATACAAAGGCATCGTTATTATTCCCCGTTTGATCAATGCCGGCTTTGGCATCGGTGCAAAACGCGGCAAGGGCGTAGCCATGGTTCGTTTGCCTGACGGCCGTTGGAGCGACCCGGTATTTGTAACCTTAACCGGTGGCAGCATTGGCGCGCAGATAGGTGTACAATCTGTCGACCTGATCCTGGTGTTCCGCCACAAAGGCATGTTGAACAAAGTGAAGAACGGCGACTTTACCCTTGGCGGTGACGTTTCTGCAGCAGCCGGCCCGGTTGGACGTAGTGCTTCTGCCAATACCGATTATGCCTTGACTGCTGAAGTATATTCTTACTCACGCAGCCGCGGCCTGTTTGCCGGTGTCAGCCTGAATGGTTCAAGCCTGGCAATTGACAAAGATGCCAACCACGAGTTTTATGGCGATCATATGTCATCACCGGAAATTTTTGAAATTGGCGCCAGCGACCACCCTGCCGTCATGGAGTTGAAAAGGACTTTGTCGGGTATGTAAGAAAAATATGCCCCTACATACAGAGCCATGCCTAACCGCGTGGCTCTTTTTATTTCTTCAGCGCGCCTTTTACCAATGTACCTGACAATGCCGCCATGCCGCCAATTAATCCACCGATCAAGGCGGTAACTAACAGAAGTACTACCCAGTTCGGCAAAAAAAACAAGTGGGCTACACGGGTAGCCAATAAGTTATCATTGGGGATCGACTTTATAAGCGCCATGATGATCCAGGCAATAGCCATCCCGCCAAAACCCGAAATGAACGCAATGCCCGGCTTGTTTCCAAAGTAAAATGAGGCGGCAAAAGCAATGATAACGGCTACCCACCAAGGCAGAACATAGCCCGAGAGGATGGTTAATAGGAGGATGATGAGGAACAGCATTTTACTTTTTGTTCAAGGTTAATGTCGATTTGATCTTGCCCGGCTGATCGGTAGCCGACTGCAGAAACAGCAATTCATTTAATTCATTCAATCGCCAGGTTGTTAGCATATTATCGTAATAAAAACTACCTGGGTTGCCCGACTCGCCGCCCGGAAATACGCCGTAACCTTTTGGCTGCGGACCCAGCTGCACCACCATGCGCCATGACGGGCCATTGCCGCCGCTGGTAGCGTTGATAACGCCGCTGGCGCCACCATACAGGAACGGCCCCGAACCAAACGCAGGCAGGTTGGCTAAATGGTCAATTTCTGTCGTCTTCACCCTACCCCACTGCCAGTTATCATTCAATTGGCCTTTTTGTTTCACCAGTTCATCTACCGCATGGGTAAAGGCAATGTTCACAATGTCACCGGCGGTTTCTACCGCGGGCGTCCTGGTATTGTCAAACCATTTAGAGTTGGGTTCGGTGAGCAGCAGCTTTACGGTGCGGTCGCGGTTAGGGTATTGCAGCACCATTTTTTTATTGGCGAACTTATCCTCCCACGTCATACGGTAAAAGTTGTTCCACCACAGCTCAAATATCGTCGCGCCGGTCTCTGTGGCGTCGTATCGTTTGTTCCAGTTCTTTACGGCATTATAGGCCTGAAGCTGGTCGATACTCATTTTGGTATGATCGAGGTATTTGAGCATGGCATCCAGCACGTTTTGAGCGTGGATGCTGTACGTATCGCCCTGCAAATTACGCATGCTATCTGCGGTTGCATTGGTTATGGCAGTTAGGCGATCGTTTATGCGTTTACCGCGCTCATATGGCCCGTCAAAGCGCCAGGCGATATAGTACGGATAGGTTTGATCGGTAGCCGATTGATTAGCCGAACTTACAAATCCTCTTGCCGGGTTCTTCACCGTTGGGTTCTGGTCATAAGGTATCCAGCCGTGCCAGTCGTTGGCAGGGTCGCTGCCGTCCAGGATGAATTTCCCCTGGTCCTTAAACTTCAACGGGAATTTCCCGTTAGGCGTAATGGCAATGTCCTTATCCGCATCGGCAAAAATGAAATTCTGCGCGGGCGCGGTATAATGGGTTAAAGCTGCGCGGTAGTCATCATAGTTCTTACCGCGGTTCAGCATATAAAAGGTCATAAACTCGTCCGACTCATCGTGCGCTATCCATCGCAACGCATTACCCACAGGCACATTGCTGTTCCTGCCTGTTTTCTTCTCACCGGCGTTGTCATACACTACCGGTCCGTGATGGGTATAGATCACGGTATCTACCACATCGGCGCCGCCCCGTACTTTAATGGTTTCTATACGGCGGGTCACTTTGTTCCACTGGTTATTGTACCAGTATTCATTTTTCGAATTATCCTTAAAGCGTATCTGGTACCAATCGAGCACGTCGGCGCCTACATTGGTTACGCCCCAGCTTATTTTGTTGTTGTAGCCGATAACCACGCAAGGCGCTCCCGGCAACGACACCCCATAGACATTTACCATCGGCGACGACAATTGCAGCTGGTACCAGATGGACGGATATGTTAAATGCAGGTGCGGATCGTTGGCTAAGATAGGGTAACCGGAAGCAGTCTTGTTACCGGCTATCGCCCAGTTGTTACTGCCGATGCCTTCCGGTATGCCGGCTGTTACAACGCTGTCGGTTTGCTGCGCGATAAAGCTTTGCGACGGCTTAGGAATAGGCAGGGGCTTGAAATCCCATTTGGTACCTTTCGGGACGATCGGATCTTCAAGATATGGATAATCCGGGAACAGGTCAGCTACCACCTTCGCGCCGAAATGTTTCAGGTCGTTGGTCAGCGCAAATTGCTCCGATCCGCCCGCTAAGGTTTCCGACATCAGCTTCAGCAGAAATGCACAATTAATGGGTTTCCAATCCTCAGGCGCATAATCCAGTAACTTAAACTCTATTGGGTAGTCCTTTGGCGAAAGTTGGTGTATATAACTGTTGATGCCGTCCGTATAAGCATCTACTGCCTCCTTTACTTGTGGATCTTTTTCAATGCCTTTCAGCGTATTTTCTGCACCGTAAACCATACCCATGCGGCGGTGGTATTCATCAGAACCCAAAGCAGCTTTTCCTATCACTTCTGATAGCCGGCCTGCGGCCTGGCGGGTTTGCACATCCATTTCCCAAAGGCGGTCGCGGGCGGTTACAAAACCTTGCGCATAGTACAGGTCGTGGTCGTTTTCCGCGAAGATATGCGGCACCCGGTTCTCATCGTACTTAATAACAACCTTGCCTTTCAGTCCGGGCATTTGCAGCTCCTCATCGGCATAAGCGTTTTTGCTTTCGGCATTTTGCCAGAAACCCGTTCCCGGGTTCAGGAATTTCCCTACAGGCGGTATATCGCCGAATTTGGTTTGCAGCGCCCAGATGAGCACCAGCGTAATAATGACGGCGGTTAAAGCATTGATAATTTTCATCGGCGGTAAATCGCACTAAGGTAATTACAATTTACACATCCGGCAATGAAGATTTGCTATTTTACTCACTCTTCGCATGCCTTACCAACCCTCTTTTCGCGACGCGAAGAGAGGGTCGACGAGCGGAACGAGGCGGGGTGGGTCCTAACCAGTACTTCCCGTTTTGGGTGTCGTAAAAAACACCGTTTTTACCAGTACTTTGCCTTTTGGGTGACGAAAAAAAGCCCGTTTATTCAGTACTTGCCGTTTTGGGTGACGAAAAAAGAGCCGTTTATTCAGTACTTTGAAAGTACGTTTTCAATTAAGTAGTTAACAATCAATGTTTTATAAAAATAGTCGACAAAAACGGTCCTAAATCGGCAATGGCCTTTTTTTAAATTGACGACCAGTGTTGTCATTCCTCTCAAAGCTACAAAACGGCAGTTCGCTTATTGGTGACAGCAAAATTTATATATTTACGTAACCAAAATCCCGCGTATGACCGTACCCGAAATTATGACCGAGCTGCAAGCCAAAGGCAGCGAAAGCATCAAGAATGTCCTGGTGAAACACGGCGTTAAAGAGCCATTTTTTGGCGTGAAGATCGAATATCTCAAACCCATCCAAAAGAAAATAAAGACGGATTATCAATTGGCGAAGGACCTCTACGCCACCGGTAACGCCGATGCTATGTACCTGGCCGGACTCATCGCCGATGATGAGCAAATGACGCCCGGCGACCTGGACAATTGGGCCGAAAAGGCCTTATCGCAAAATATCAGCGAATACACCGTACCTTGGGTGGCGGCACAGGGCAAGCACGGGTTTGAAATGGCGATGAAATGGATCGACTCACCGCAGGAGCATATTGCCGCCGCTGGTTGGTCGACGCTCAATAACTTCATTGCCCTTACACCCGACGACAAATTAGATCTCCCTGCTCTCACAAAATTAATGGCGCGGGTAAAAGACCATATTCACGGTGCTCAAAACCGGGTAAAATACACCATGAATGGGTTTGTGGTAGGCGTGGCCTGTTATGTAACGCCGTTAAAAAATGAAGCGCTGGCAATAGCCAACAGCATAAAAGACGTTACTGTTGATATGAACGGCACGTCCTGCAAATTGCCCAGGGCCGCCGATTATGTTTCAAAGTTAGAGGCCCGCGGTGCGTTGGGCAAAAAGAAGAAAATGGTAAAGTGTTAGCTTAACCCCAATTGTTTGTGTCGCTTAAATGGCGTAATTTTGCTATATGTTCGGTTTCGATAAGCATCTAAAGGATATAAACCAGCTTTGTAAACAATACAATGTAAAGCGTCTGTATGCCTTTGGTTCTGCACTGAACGATAAGTTTGCAGCGACGAGTGATGTAGATCTGATGGTCGACTTCGAGCCAATAGCAATTGAAGACTACGCCGATAACTATTACGATCTTAAATTTTCTCTTGAAAACATCTTCAAACGCCCAGTTGACTTGTTAGAAGAAAAAGCAGTTAAAAACCCTTATTTTAAACAAGCAGTAAATAGCCATCGCCAATTGATCTATGGATATTGAAATAAAAAGCTGGTTATATGATATTTTGACGACTATTAGCGAGACCGAGAGCTTTTTTACAGGAAAGTCCGAAAATTTCGGTGAGTTCAAAGACGACGTCAAAACGAAGCGTGCCGTTGAAAGAAATATAGAGATCATAGGTGAAGCAGTTAATAGAATTCTAAAGAAAGACCCTACCTTTCAACTGTCTAATTCCCGAAAAATAGTTGATAGCAGAAATCGTATTATTCATGGATACGACTCTGTCTCCGACGAGATGACCTGGAGTATTGTAGTCCGCCATCTTCCCGTACTTAAAAAAGAGGTAGAAAGTTTATTGAGTGACTAAATTTTCCGATAAATAATTCTATCGAAATAAAAGCACATTCTATTCTTTTACAGTTACTTACATATAAATCGCTTTAAATTTTAAAGCCTTACGGCTGATCTCTTATTTTAACTGGCCTGTTTTTCCCAATTTTGCGTGAACCAATGAATACTGTAAAAGCCTGCCTGTTTGACCTCGACGGCGTGATCGTTGACACCGCCGTTTATCATTACAAAGCCTGGAAGCGCCTGGCCGCCGAAATGGGTTTTGATTTTACCGAAAACGATAACGAACGCCTGAAAGGCGTGAGCCGCATGCGTTCGCTGGAGATCATTTTAGAGATCGGCGGGGTTACTAAAACCGATGCTGAAAAGGATGAACTGGCCGCCCGCAAGAACACCTGGTATGTGGATATGATCAACCAGATGAAGCCTAATGAAGTATTGCCCGGCGCGCGGGAATTTGTACAGGCCTGCCGCGATGCAGGGATTAAAACCGCGCTCGGCTCTGCCAGCAAAAACTCCATGACTATCCTGCAAAAAGTAGATATGGTGAATATGTTCGACGCTATCATCGACGGCAATAAAGTCAGCAAAGCCAAACCGGACCCTGAAGTTTTTTTAAAAGGCGCACAGGAACTGGACGTTCAACCAGCCGATTGCGTGATTTTTGAGGATGCCATAGCGGGCGTAGAGGCAGCAGTAAACGGCGGCATGAAAGTGGTAGGCATAGGCTCGCCGGAGGTGCTCAAAGGCGCCAACATGGTAGTAAGCGGCCTGCACGAAATGAACCTGGATAAATTACAACAACTATAACGATAAAGATATTATCAAGTCTCCCCCTTCAGGGGGAGATTTAGAGGGGCTATAGGACTCATGAAACAATATTTTGAAATAGACGAGTGGAAGATCATTGAAGACGGCTTCGACGCACATCGCCACAAAATAGCCGAGAGCGTATTTAGCCTGGGCAACGGACGCATGGGGCAGCGGGCCAATTTTGAGGAAGCCTACAGCGGCGAAACGCTGCAGGGCAACTATGTGGCCGGGGTGTACTATCCCGATAAAACGCGCGTGGGCTGGTGGAAAAATGGCTACCCTGAGTATTTTGCCAAAGTATTGAATGCCGCCAACTGGATAGGTATTGATGTGGTGATCGACGGCGAGCAACTCGACCTGGCTAAGTGTGAAGTATCTGCGTTCCGGCGCGAACTGAACATGAAGGAAGGTTATCTCAAACGCACTTTCCGCGCGAAATTATCCAACGGAAAAGAAGTAGAAGTTGAGGCCATCCGTTTTTGCAGCATGGCCGATGACGAGGCCGGCGCCATCAGGTATGCGATCACGCCGCTCAATTTTAGCGGCAGTTTGACCTTAACGCCCTATATCGACGGCGATGTAATGAACAAGGATTCCAACTACGATGAAAAGTTCTGGGACGAGATAAATAAAGATGTTTGGGCGGATGGCGGTTATGTGCAGCTCAAAACCAAAAAGACCGGCTTTGAAGTGGCTACGGGGATGAAATTTACCATCAGCCAGAACATTGAATCTGCTGAACCTATCCAAAAAGAAAAATATATAGGCTGTAAAGTCAATTTGCAGGTGAAAGAAGGCGAGCCGGTAGCACTGGTAAAATACGCGGCTAACCTGTCGTCGCAGAATTATAAAGCCGAAGAACTGATTACTAAGTGTAAAAAAACTTTAGACCACATAAGCGCTAAAGGTTTTGATAACATGCTGGCCGAACAAGCTGCGGCATGGGCAAAAAAATGGGAGCATAACGACATTATCATCGAAGGCGATACAGCCGCGCAACAGGCCATCCGCTTTAATATTTTCCAGCTTAATCAAACCTATACCGGCGAGGATGACCGCCTTAACATCGGCCCCAAAGGCTTTACCGGCGAGAAGTACGGCGGCTCTACTTACTGGGATACCGAAGCCTATTGTGTGCCTTTTTACTTGGCTACCGCCGATCAGAGTGTTACCCGTAACCTCCTGCTGTATCGTTATAAACAGTTAGGCAAAGCTATTGACAACGCCAAATTATTAGGCTTTACCAACGGCGCGGCATTATACCCTATGGTGACCATGGACGGCACCGAGTGTCATAACGAGTGGGAAATTACTTTCGAGGAGATACACCGCAACGGCGCCATTGCTTATGCTATTTATAATTACGTTCGCTACACCGGCGATGAGGCTTACCTGGCTGATTACGGCCTCGAAGTCCTGATCGGCATTGCGCGTTTCTGGTCGCAGCGTATTACCTGGTCGGATGAACGCCAGCGCTTTGTAATGTTGGGTGTAACCGGGCCAAACGAATACGAGAACAATATCAATAACAACTGGTACACCAACACACTCGCCGTTTGGTGCATGAGATATGCGCTGGAAGTGATGGACAAGGTGAAAGCCAACGACACAACCAAATACGCCGCATTGATCAGCAATTTGCAATTTAATGAAGCCAACGAAGCCACCCGTTTCAAAGACATCGTAGCTAAAATGTATTTCCCATATAACGACCAACTGCACGTATTCATGCAGCAGGATGGTTATATGGATAAAGAACAGATCTTAGTAAAAGACCTGCCGGCCGCTGATCGCCCGATCAACCAGAAATGGAGTTGGGACAGGATATTGCGTTCGTGCTTCATCAAACAAGCTGACGTATTGCAGGGCATTTACTTTTTTGAGGACCAGTACGACATTGATACCATCCGCCGCAATTTTGATTTCTATGAGCCGCGTACCGTGCATGAGTCGTCGTTATCGCCTTGTGTACATGCTATTTTAGCCGCCAAATTGGGCGACGAAAAACGCGCGTATGAATTTTACCTGCGCACCTCGCGCCTCGACCTCGACGATTATAACAACGATACCGAAGACGGCTGCCACATCACCTCAATGGCGGGCACCTGGATGGCCGTAGTAGAAGGTTTTGGCGGTATGCGCGTTCGTGACGGAAAATTGAATTTCAATCCTTTCCTGCCCGAAAAATGGCAGTCATTCTCGTTCAATATTGGTTTCCGCAGCACTTTGATGAATGTAAAAGTCACCAAAAAAGGTACCGAGATCAAGCGTCTATCTGGAAATTCAATTAAAGTATTGGTTCACGGAGAAGAGCGAAGCATTTAATCTTAGTAAAATCGTCCATGGTCTATGGACCATCGACCATGGACTTAATCTACCCTCGTAAACGTCATCGTTTTGCCGATGAATTTGAGGTGCCAGTAACCTTTTACTTTGAGGTAGCCGTTCTTATCAATATAAGCAGAAGCATCCCATTCGTGCCCGTGTTCCGCGTCGTATATCCTGCCATCTTCCCAGCTATTTGAGTGCGCATCGTACACCATATTACGCAAAATACTCATGCCTATCAGTTTACGATCACGAAGTGCCGGATCAGGATTGTGTTTATCCGTCCATTCCTCCATCGTCCTGCTGTTGTCATTGTTTTTAAACCATACTATTTTTGCTTGAAAGCTTTTACCCGAGCGGTATATCTCTACCTCCAGGTTCCTCTCTTCCGACATCCATTTACCGCAAACCTTATCGGCATCTGCGGGTTTGTCAACAGTAGCAAAAAAGCCGGTAAATAAAAACACTAACAGTAGTTTATACATTTCTTTCAGTAATTATCGCGCCTATCCAAAACAATCTTAGTGCCAATAAAATTAATATAATTAACTAAATTTATTGCCGTCCAACTAATCTGCCAATCAAATGAAAAAGATCTTATCAGCGCTAATACCTGCTCTCTTACTAAGTTTTTTTGCCCAGGCAGATACGGTAACCATCAAACATTTCATGGTAAGGGAAAATCCGTTCGCTTCTGATGAGGTTGCGGTGGTAGCTACTGACACCGCAGGTAAAATTGACGAAAAAGTGAACGGCAACTTTACTTTTACCTTTAATGGTTTTGACGAAGCGCTTACGTTCGACAAAGGCTCTGCCTTTTATCGCCATAAACTTGATAAATCGACTTTTCTATACGTAAAGACCACCGATACCACCGGCACGCGCTCCATGTTATATTACATTTATAAGCATGATGGCAAGATCAGTACTTATCACGTCAGTTGGATAGTACTGTTGTTGGTACCCATTATTCTGGTGCTCCTCGCTTATGTGTTCAAACGGTTCCTCATTATTGCTATTATCCTGTTCTGCATCTTCCTGTACTTCAATCATCATAACGGCTTAAGCATACCCACGTTTTTTGAAAGCATTTTAGACGGACTGAAATCGGCGTTTAAGTGATGTCGAAATTCGCGTGCGAAAAGATAGGGTGGTCGACGAAGTCGGCCGGGTGAGTAAATGAAAAACCTACAATTAAATCTTCAAATCCGAAATCAAAATGGCAGTCCTATACCAAAGTTAAGTTGCATGAAATTATAACTGTCGCCGTAGTTGGTGAAGTAGTTGTTCTTGAAGGTTCCCGAATGGAACAGTTCGTTAAAATGGTTGATGAGTACCCATTGGTCGGCACCCGAAAACTCAGGATCTTTAAATTTAAGCGCGGCATCTAACCTGAAAACGAAGAAACCCACGTCAAATCGCAGGCCGGTGCCAATATCAATGGCGGCCGACTGTCCTAAATTATTAAAGCTGAATTGGCCGCCGGGATTGTCAGATTCTTTATGAATCCGCCAAACGTTACCCGCGTCTACAAATAAAGCGCCGCGCAGCACCGCACCAAAAAAGTCGTTAGCTATCTTATAACGGAACTCGGCATTACTCACAATTTTGATCTCGCCAAATTGGTCGAGATATTTTAAACGGGCACGCAATACATCGCCGGTAGACGGTTTATCTGCTGTTCCGGGCGGACCGTAAGCGGTAGAGCGGTTAAACTGGCCCGGGCCGAGTGTTCGCGGCAACCATCCGCGCATGTCATTGGCGCCGCCGGCATAAAAGTTTTTTTCAAAAATCAGTTGCGTGCTGTTGCCATACGGAACGCCTACACCAGCGTCAAACCTGAAAACAAACTGCCTTTCTCCGCCCAGGCTCCGGTATACCCTGAAATCTGTCTCTTCCTTGGCATATTGTGCGAAGGCATACCCAAACAGTGTGCGCTGGTGTAAAGTATCGCGTGGCGTGTTTAAAATACTCGTCACGCCCGACAGCCAGTTGCCACCCACATCTATCGAACCTTTAAAATAGATGAAATTATCGTAAGTGGTAAGTTCATTGCCATTATACTGGAAAGAGTACTGGCTGCCGGTTGTAAACACCGTACGGCCAATGAGGTATATGTAAGAGAAGAAGTTCTCATTCAGTAATTCCTGGCGGGCCGTTGGGTCTATCACGCCTTTTGAAAACTCGATGGAAATAGGCGTAATACTATGCAGCTTGCGGCCGGTTTCGGCAAAATCATAAGTAATAGAATTGATAAAACTGGTACGCTCTACCAAACCCTGCTGAAAGAACAGCGAATAGTTGGTAGAGAAAGTGGTATGCGGCACGCCATATTTGCCGGGTTGTGCAAAATTGAATGGCGATACAATGGTCGGGTAGATCAAATTGGCGCCTATTTTAAAATCCTGGTTCTCTACACCGCCCGTACTACCTCCGGCGCGTCCATTGTCATACAAAATACTGGCGTTAAATTTTAACTGCAGGATAGCCGCGTCCTTAAAAAGGTTACGGTCTGTAAAAGTATTGCCCACGTTGTATCCGTACTTACCCGCGCTAAGCAAAAATTCACCCTCTACGCGGTCGCTCATTTGCTTCAACGGGACGATGTCTATCTGCGAATTAAGCCTGTTCGTGCTGTCTGCTGTTTTAGTATAGGTCGGGCTGGGCACGTTCCTGAAAACGTTGAGTTCTGAGAGCCTCGACGTGGTCAGCGTTTGTTTATCAATATCAAACAAGTCGCCTTTTTTCTGGAACACGTAGTTTGTTACCGTCTTTGGTTTAAAGCGATGCGAATAATCTACAAACCTGAACTGCGAGTCAACCTGTATAGTATCTGCCTTTCCACTTATTCGTCCGTTGCTTTCGGCAATTCGTATCAGCGTATTATTAATACGGTAGATGGGATGCCCGTTTTTATCAAACGGATTGTCGATCACGGTCCGCACGTCTACAACGCTGCTGTTAAAGGTAGTATCATACTCAAAATTGATGTACTGGCGATAGAAATCGAAATAACCGTTCCGCTTCATGATCTGGAAAAACTCGTCACGGTCAAAGGCCAAACTGTCCGTATCGAAACGTCCGCCCGGCTGTATGTGTGAAAATTTTCCGCGATTACCTCTGTAAAGCGCCCGCACCTTGGGGTCGGCAATACTGTCGTCAATCTTTCGCATACGGTACATCGGCCCTTCTGCGGTTGTAAAGATCAGGTTCGCCTTTTTCTTTTTAACCACAATGGAGTCGGTTACTTTGGCTTTGAGATAGCCTTTACTCTGAATAAACTTTTCTATCTGTAGCCGCGAAAACTCTACAAGGTCACTATCCAATATACGCGGCGCCTCGCCTATATCGTTTTTACCATTTTTGCTGAACAGGTAATAAATTTGCAGGTTAAGCAGGTTATTGGGCTGTTGCTCTTTGTCTACGTAGTTTTCGGCAGCTACCGCAAACTCCTTGTCCATCCCTTTAATCGTGATCTTTCGCACCAGTGCCTGGTGGTCGTTCAAACGGCGGGTACTGCTACAGCCCGAAATGAGAATAAGAATACTTAATATTGCAAGGCGAAAAAAGTACGGTTTGCTATATGCTTTCAAAGTCTCAAATCAGTTTTATACAGTCCTTACAACAAAAAAAGTTTCGCAGGGAGCATGGCTTGTTTTTGGTAGAGGGCCTAAAATCTGTCACCGAATTTCTTAATTCGGGTTACCAGGTAGAAGCCGTCTATCATACGCCTTTGATTGCCTCAAAAATGCTCAAATTATCGCAGAAAATAAACTTTGAGGAAATTTCATTAAATATTCTTGAAAAAATCAGTACCCTCAAAACCCCACAGGACGCGCTGGCCCTGGTGCATATCCCGCAATCGCCAAACCTTAACTACAATAATTTCAGGAATAAGTTTACGCTTGTTTTAGATGGCGTACAGGATCCCGGCAATATGGGCACCATCATCCGTACGGCCGATTGGTTCGGCATTACGGATATTATCTGCTCGGAAGACACCGTTGAAGCGTACAACCCCAAGGTAGTACAGGCTACTATGGGTTCACTGTCGCGGGTAAACGTCCATTATGTTGACCTGGTGGAAACCGTCCCGCAACTCAAACTGCCGGTATTTGGCACTTTGCTGGAGGGTGAAAACATCTACGATGTTCCGTTCGGCAGCGAGGGATTACTGGTAATGGGCAATGAAGGCAATGGTATCAGGCCCGAAATAAAAGCAATCATCAACAAGGCAATCACCATATCCGGCTCGGGTAGTACCGAGTCTTTGAACGTAGCTATCGCCACAGCTATCTGCTGTTCAGAAATTCAGCGAAATAAAATATTGGCAGGCAATAAATAATTGCTATTTTTGCAATCCTTAAAATTGGTCGGGTGGCCGAGTGGCTAGGCAGAGGTCTGCAAAACCTTTTACAGCGGTTCGAATCCGCTCCCGACCTCCAGAAAGAGGACTAAAAACATTAAAAATAAATTGTCATGGGCGTAACACGTTTAAAAAGAAAAGATAGAAGAAATAAAACCTTTTCAAGACTGGAGGTACAGTTTCTTAAAAATGCGACTAACCTTGAACCGGGTAGCCGTTCGCAAGAGCCTAAAAACAGCCAGTTAGAAAAAAACAACGCTGTTTTAGCCGGCTTAGCAGGTAAGAAATAATTTACTATTTAAGTAGATATAGTCCTGCCGGTGAATACCGGCAGGATTTTTTGTGCCTTATTATTTCTTTTTGCCCGCAGCGGCGCTGTCTGTTTTAGCGGCAGGCTGAGCGCCTGCAGCCGCATCTTTCACGGTCGATCCATCGCGTATCTCATCGGTAGCATTCACCACCACCTCGTCGCCTGCTTTTAACTTGCCAAATACTTCCATCTCGTCGCCTGCCTGTAAGCCTTTTTGTACAGGCACCCACTCGGCATGGTGATTATTCACACGCACTACAAATACTTTTTCGGTAGAGGTTACCACTGCCGTTTTAGGCACAATGAAGGTACTGTCATTACTTGGTATAGGTACATTCACATCGGCATACATATGAGGCAGCAGGTTGTGTTCGGTATTATAAACGTCCATTTCCAAACGCTCGGCGCGCAGCTTTTCATCCAGCGCACCGGCTAAACGCCGAACCTGTGCTTTAAACGTTTTGCCCGGCAACGAACGCACCCTAAAGCTCACAATGTCTTTATCATTCAATTGCGAGGTATAAGCCTCGGGCACCGATACTACCAGGCGCAGGCGCAACTGATCTGCGATTACAAAAAGCGGATCGGTAGTTTTGCCACCTGGGCCCACATAAGCACCGGTATTTACATTACGCGTAGTGATCACCCCGTCAAACGGGGCGCGTATTTTCAAATAATCAAGGTTAACCGCTACCTCTTTATAAGATGATTTGGCAGACTCTACATTAGCCAGGTCCGAGTTCTTTTTTGCTTCCGCTTGCTCCAGGTCATTTTGCGAAATGGTGCCCGGCGTTTTGCTGGTGTTCAGTAAACGGTCATACATCGCCTTGCTGGCAAAGTACACCGCCTCCTGTTGTTTGATCTTCGATTCAGCTTCCAGTAACTGCTGGTTGATCTCAGGCGCTTCCAGCTCGGCTAATAGTTGTCCTTTTTGCACATGCGAGCCGATATCTACATTCATTTTTTTCACGTAGCTGTTCACCTTTGCAAACAGGTCCACCTGCTCGTAAGGGATCAGTTCACCCGGCACACCGATAGTCGTACTCAACTGGCCTTTTTTAACGGGCGCGGTCGTTACCGGCGGTACCTCTATCGAGGCCTGCTGTTGTTCTTCCGCTTTTTGATCGGCTTTTTCCTGCTTGCCGGGGCCGCAGGCCGCTAAAAAGCACATACCTGCTGCAACAGCCGTTAAGACTATATATTTATTTTTTATCATGCTTTTTTGGGTGCTGAGAGTTCATGATGATGTAAAGGAACATAGAATTTGCTTTCTTCATCTTCAGGGTCTAAAGATACAGAGTCGGTAGTGGTTTTGCCTTGTACCCACGCGAATACCAACGGCAATACCAATAGCGCTGCAAAAGTCGAAGCAAACAGCCCGCCTATCACCGCGCGGCCCAGCGGCGAGGTCTGGTCGCCGCCTTCACCTAAACCACTTGCCATTGGTATCATACCAACGATCATGGCTAAGCTGGTCATTAATATCGGGCGCAAACGCAGTGCGGCCGCTTCGCGGGCAGATTTCAAAGCATCGCCATTATGCTTGCGTAATTCTTCTGCATTGGTGATGAGCAGTACCGCGTTGGATATGGATACCCCTACCGACATGATCATACCCATATACGATTGCAGGTTGAGCGTAGCGCCGGTGAGTTTTACCAGCAGCAATGATCCAAACAATACCGCAGGTACGGTTGATAAAACCACCAGCGACATTTTGAACGACTGGAAATTGGCCGCCAGCATCAGGAAGATCACCAATACCGCTACTAAAAGGCCGCTTTGTAAGCTGTCAAGTGTATCGGTCAGGGTTTGGGTTAAACCGCGTGGGTTTACTGTTAAACCGCGTGGCAGCTTGCCTAACGATTTGAGCGCTTTATCAACATCGTTAGCGGCCGTACCCAAATCTTTATGGTTCAGGTTGGCAGTTACCGTCATCATGGGTACAGAGCCAATATCATCATTTTCGCCAAAAGTGACGCCCTGCTGCACATCGGCCACATCGCTCAAAACGGGGCGCTGCTGACCACTCAGCACCGGAATATCACGTATATCGTTAATACTCGCCATCTGGTACTCGGGCACTTCCACCTGCACCGAATAACTAAGGCCAACTTTGGGGTCAAGCCATACGTTCTTTTCAGTAAACCGGGACGATGACGTAGAGGCCGTAAGCGAGCGCGATATTTCATTTACACTTACGCCCTGCTCTGCTGCACGTACACGGTCTATATTAATATTGATGGCAGGGTACCTGAATGACTGCCCGATCTGCACATCACGCAGGTAAGGTATCTTTTTCAGCTGATCCAGCACCTTAAAGGCATATTGTATATTCTGCTTTTTATTTTTTCCGCTGATGGCCACCTCTATCGGTGTCGGGGATCCCTGGCTCAATATCTTATCGGTTAACTCTATCGGCTCGAAGGATAATAAGGTGGATGGCTCTGCTTTTCGCATCGCAGCACGAAAGCGTTCTTTCAGGTCGTCGAGGTTCTCTTTATAACCTTCTGCTAAGTTCACCTGTAGTACTGCTTCCTGCGGGCCTGCCATGAACAAGTAGATTGGGCTGGTAGAAAATTGCCCCGGATGCTGGCCCACCAGTGCCGAGGTTACTTCTATATTATTCTTGCCTACCAGTCCTTCCAGCACCTTGATAGCATCCAGCGTAATAATTTCTGTACGTTCAAAACGGGTACCGTCGGGGGCACGCAGCCGCACCTGGAACGTGCCGGAGTTCACTTTTGGCAATACGTCACGGCCTATGATGCTAAAAAACAGGAATGCCAGCCCAAATGCGCCTATCACATACACGACCACGATAAAGCGACGGTTTGGCATCATGCGGTCCATCAGCTTCAAATACCGCACCCTGAACTTATCAAAGCGTGTTAGCTTATCGCCTTTCTTTTCTGTCGCATTCTTAATAGCCAGCTCTTTTTGTTCCCATTGGTCGCCTTCGTCCTCCATCGCATAACCGTCGGCATGGCTTTTATCTTTATGCTCATTTTTCATCACCCAGTTAGCCATTATAGGCACAAAAGTTTGCGCCAGCAGGTAAGAGGTGATCATGGAAAAACCAATGGCTAATGACAATGGCAGGAACAACGCGCCCGGAATACCCTTCATGGTAAACGAAGGCGCAAACACTGCCAGGATACAGAACAGGATGAGCAATTTAGGAAAGGCGATTTCTTTACAGGCATCCCAGATGGCCAGCGCCTTGGGTTTGCCCATATCAAAGTGCTGGTGAATGTTTTCAATCGTTACCGTCGATTCATCCACCAAAATACCAATAGCCAGCGACAAGCCGCTCAGCGTCATGATGTTGATGGTTTGATGGAACAGGTACAGGAACAAAATACCAGATATAATACAGGTTGGGATGGTGAGGATAACGATCAAAGCACCGCGACGGTCGCCTAAGAACAGCAATACCATCAAACCTGTAAGCACCGCGCCTATTGCTCCTTCTTCGGCCAAACTTTTTACTGCGTTGATTACATAGACCGATTGGTCGAACACATAAGATATTTTAACATCTTCAGGCAATAAACTCTGGAAGCGGGGAATGGCTTTTTTCAAATTTTGCACCACTTCCCAGGTAGAAGCATCCGCCGATTTGGTTACCGGCAGATAGATCGAGCGCTTGCCATTCACCAGTGCGTAACTGGTGGAAATATCGGCACCGTCCTCTATGGTGGCAACATCGCGCAAAAAAACGGTCTGTATGCCGTTGCGGTATAGCGGAATATTGCCAAACTCGGCGATCGAGTTCATAGTGGTATTAGCTGGCGTCAGGTAGTTATAGTCGCCTATGCGCACGTTACCCGCGGGTGTATTCTGGTTATTATCACGCATAGCTGTCACGATCTGGTCGGCAGTTAAATTATGCGCGCGTAGCAATTGAGGATCTGCTTTAATAACTACGGTACGCACGTTACCGCCAAAAGGCGCCGGCGAAACCAGGCCCGGTATAGACGTAAACGACGAACGAACATATACGTTGGCCAAGTCAAGCAATTCGTTATTACTTCGTTTGGCGCTGCTTAATACCAACTGCCCTACCGGCAGCGTACTGGCATCAAACCTGAGGATAAAGGGCGGCTGCGACCCGGGCGGGAAACTGGCCTGGGCGCGGTTAGTATAGGCCGTCACCTCCGCGGCGGCCTGGGCCATGTTCGTGCCCTCGTAAAACGTGAGTTTCATCAGCGTCAAACCGGTGATGTTGCGTGTTTCTATACTCTTTACACCCGACACATACAGCAGCAAGTTCACGTACTGCTTGCCAAAGTACGCTTCCATCTGGTCGGGAGTGTAGCCGCCATATGGGTGCGAAATATAGATCACCGGCAGGTTCAGGTCAGGGAAAATATCGATCTTAATAGTGCGTATGGCGTTGACACCGAAAAAGAAAAGCCCCGCCACGATCACCAGTATCGTTATCGGTCTTCTGAGCGCGCCTTTTATTAATCCCATTTTACGCTATATCCTTTTTAAAAATTATTCATAAAAACATTCAGGTCACCCGATGCAGCCGCTTTTGAAAGAACTGCTTGCCATACATTATTCAGGGTAATGTCCAGGTCAACTTCAGCGCGGTTAAGCGTAAAAAGCGCCGTAGTATAGTCAATAATATTAGCCAATCCGTTCTTGTAAAGAGCTGCCTTTTGGTTGTAAGCATCTGTAGCTGCTTTTACTTCAATGGGCGCTTCGTGATAGTTTTTCAATGCATTATTGATGCGGGTTACCGCTAATGCTTCCTGGTCGCGCAATTGTTGATTGACCAACTCATATTCATCGCGATACATCTGCGAAGTAAAGCGTTGCGATTCTACCTGGTAATGTACCCGCACGGGCGTGGTGATATTCCAGATCACACCAACACCTAACAAATAATTAAATCGGGTTGGGTCAACACCATAACCATAATTGCCGGTATAATATTGGCTGGTTGGGTTAGTGCTGTAGCCCTCTAAAAAGCCGGAGCCTCTGCCCTGGTAAGTACCAAAGAAGCTAAACGTAGGGTAAGCAAAGGTGTGCAGGTATTTTTCCTGCTCGGTGCTTACGCCAATCACATTACGCAAAAAGTTTAATTCTGGATGATTTTCAAAGTTGGTGGTAGGCTGAGGGTCTGGTGTTGGCGGCGACTTTTTAATAAAAACGCTGTCGAGCGAATAATTTTCCTGTGGCGGTACGCCCATATATTGCGAAAGCAGGTTAGCCTGCTCGGCCACAGTTTGCTGCGCGTTGGTTAACGATATTTTGGCATTGGATACTTCCGCATTTGCTAAAGATGAATCCACACCTGGGTTCAGGCCATTCTGCACCCGCGCCCTTACCACCTTTTGTATATCAATGGTGCGGTTCAGGTTATCCTGCTGCGCTTTAGCCAACTGCTGTGCGGCTAACAAATTGAGGTAAACGCTGGCCACGCGTATCTGGTGTTGAAACTTTTCCTGCTCCAGGTCACTCGCATCACGGGTAACTACATTATTCTGCACTTTAATGCGCTCGCGCACCTTGCCGAAAGAAAAGAAGTCCCAGCTCACATTCCCCAAATACAAAGCTCCGAAAGCTGCATTCCAGTTTTGCTGCCCCAGTACCGGGCCGGCCGATGCCACCGCAAAACCACGATAGCCATACAACGGACCATTTTGTCCGTTCACGGTACCATAATCCTGCTGCGCCGAAATATTAAGATCGGGCAAAGCCTCTGTACGCGTTTCATTAAGAAAGGATTTAGAAGCGTTTAGCTGGCTTGCTCTTGCCTTAATAGTACCATAATTAGCTATTGCTAAAGTTTCTGCATCCTTTAAACTTAGTACTTTTTGCTGCGCAGACGCTTTTATTATAAAAAAGACACATAACACACCTAAAAGCGTTCGTTTAGCGATGATGTTCAGCATTCATTGAGATATTATAGCGCAAAACTATAATATAATATTATAATGGCTAAGGGCTTAAGAGTTGTAACAACAAGATTGAAGTAAAAATGACCAATAAGTCATGAATTTTAATGCTGTTCTAATGCACATTTGACTCACTTCGACTCGCTTCACTCATCGACCCTCTCTTCGCCGGGCGAAAAGAGGGTTAAGAAATTTTTTATCATAACCATTTTTCAAACCCTCTTTAGTCGTCGCAGACAAAAAGATAGAGTGGTCGACGGAGTCGGCCGGGTGAGTCAAACGCAGGTGCAGGTATTGCCTCGTCAAATATTTTCCGCTTATCAAATAATCTGTTTATATTCAGTCAATTATCCCCCGTTGGCATGACTATTCGTATAAGCCTGCTTTGTTTATGCTTGCTGCTAATTTGCTTTAAGGCGATACCACAGTCTGCAAACAACAAGATTGCCCTGCTTGAAAAAAGAATTTCGGCAAGCAAGGATGATACCGGTAAGGTGTTATTGTATCTCTCAATTACAGATATTTTTAGCCAGTATGGCCATTTTGAGAAAGCGTTAGCCTCGGCTCACCACGCGTTGGCGTTGTCAGCTCAACTAAAATATGTACACGGCATAGTGATCTCTTATGTAAGGGTTGGCAGCGTTATTGAAGTACAAAAAAAAGACTATCTCGAAGCGCTTGGCTATTATAAGGACGCCATGATGGTTGCAGAAGCACATCACTCCTATAACGACGAGAATTATGCCTACGCCTCTGTTTTAAACATTTCCTATTACCTGGGCGACTATCCGGGCGCTATGATCATTGCGCAAAAGGGATTGGAACTGGCAGAGCAGCGAAATGATAACCGGGAGTTGGCGCATTATTATAACCAGCTTGGTTTTATTTACTTAAAACAGGAAAAAGCCGCAGAATCCTTAAAATATTACACGCTGTATTTAAGCCTGGCGACCCGATTGGGCGACCCAACCACGCTAACCGATGCCTATATGGCGATGGCAGATGTTTATTTATTGAAGAAAGACTACAAAACTTCGCTTGACTACCTGTTCTCTGCGTTTAATATTTATAAAAAAGCCAATATCAGAGATCAGGCCCACAAAACGGGTATCATTAAAGCAGACCGCGTGCCCTATGTATTATATAAAATAAGCAATGTCTATAAGTTGCAGGGGCAGTATCAGTTAGCGTTGCAATATGCCATAGACGGGCTTAATTATACAGATGGCCGCCACAGGCGTTCTTATAATCAATATGACCTTGCCAGCTATTATATCAATTTGGGTGAAATATATGCGGCATTAAACAACTACGGTTCTTCTATGCAGTTTCTCCATAAAGGGTTAGCGCTTTCAAAAAATATATTGCACCGGGAAGATATGCGTGATGCGTACAGCGCACTTTCAAAAACATATGCCAAACAACAACGATATGACAGTGCCTATCACTATCAGCAATTATATTCAACACTTAAAGACTCTATCATCAGCGAAAAAACGAGCCGCGCCATTGAACAGGTACGCAGCAACTTTGAAAGCGAGAAAAAAGATAAAGAAATAGCCCTGCTCAATCAACGGCAAAAACTACGAGAGGCAGAGTCCGGGCGGAAAAGCCTGTTGCTTAATATTGTGATCATTTTTTTTACCTTCCTGGCAATTGTTTCTTACCTCATTTTATACATCCGTAATAATCAAAAACAACATAAACAGGCTTACGAAAAACAATTAGCCATCCACGCCGAGCGGCAGCGCATCAGCGGCGACATGCATGATGATATAGGCACGGGCCTGTCAACCATGCTGATTTATGTAAACATGCTCAAATCAAAAATGAACGGCATGACCGAATATCCCGAAATTGAAAGAGTTGCCTTGCTTGGTGATGAATTGGTAGCGCAAATGAAGGAGATCGTATGGTCGTTAAACCCGGGGAATGATAGTCTTGAAAACCTGCTTGTTTTTATCCGGCAATACTTTTCGCAGTTATTTGAGCCGTTAGCCTATCAGACCAACCTTGTTTTTCCGGCGCATATACCCGACTTTGAACTGAAAGGCGCTATAAGGCGCAATATCTATTTATGCATAAAAGAAGCGCTTAACAACGTCATTAAACATGCCCATGCCAACCACGTTGAATTAAACATACAGTTGGACCGGGCTAAATTGCTCATCAGCATAAAAGATAACGGGAGCGGGTTCCCCGGTAATTTAGCGGGTAAACCTTTTAGTAACGGACTTAAAAATATGCAATCGCGAATGGATCAGATAGGCGGCGGGTTTAAGTTCTTTAATAACAACGGCGCCGTGGTAAGCATTGAGTTTAAACTGACGGGGTACCCAAACGGGTAGTTGTTTTATGACAAACCTACCTGTAATTTCAATTTTCTTAATTGTGTTAAAATGATATTAGCCGGGCTTATTGAGGATACCGAAAATTACGGCGCTGCTATTGCTTCATTATTGGGGTTAACCGGCGAAGTACAACTGGCCGGGTCCTGGCGCGATGCAGAAACGGCTATCAAAGAAGTCCCCGAAATTTTACCCGATGTAGTATTAACAGACATACAACTACCCGGCATGAACGGCATTGAGTGCATCAGGCGTTTAAAAACAGACTGCCCGAACATCCAGTTCCTGGTGCTCACCGTTTTTGAGGAAGATGAAAAAATATTTGAAGCGCTAAAGGCCGGCGCCTCTGGCTACCTGCTTAAAAGCTCCTCGCCCGAAGTAATTATTAATGCTATTAAAGATGTGCATAACGGCGGCTCGCCCATGAGCCCAGGCATTGCCCGGAAAATCATCAGGCACTTCCAGGAACCGTCGCTGCAAGACGGCCATAAAATTTTTACCGAACGCGAAAAACAGGTGCTCGACCTGATGGCCCAGGGCAAGCTGGTTAAAGAAATAGCGTCCGACCTCGATGTTACCACACACGCCATTAAAAAGCACATCAAAAACATTTACCAAAAAATGCAGGTGCAAAACCGCGTAGAAGCCGTCATGAAATGGCGGTTTAGTTAAGCCAGTTTATCTCAAAGTCATCATCTTATAGTACCCGTTTAGGGACTTTATGACTCTTTCTTAATGGGTTAACTTTAGCTAAGACATTACCCTAAAACTGTATTGATCAAACTCAAACTATTCGTCATGAAAAAATTTTATCCTTTTCTCCTGCTTTTCTTATTTGGCACCGGGTGCTCATCCATTATGATGATCAAATACCAGAAGCTCCCTAATGATGTATATGCCAACGGTAATCTAAAAGAATATTTAAAAGGTAACAGATCGCCAAAAATTGTACTGCGGGTACCCAACTCAAATGATAAAGCAACCAGTAACACCAAGAACGCCCAAAATAACGACGTACTCTATAACGCCATCGAGAAAGAATTTTTGAAAGAAGGCTTTAGCGTACGCGACCGGGGCTTATTTAATGAGATCATCGATAAATCAAAATCAACCGATTACTCCAAAATAGGCGAGGAAACTAATACCGACCTGATCTTAGAAGTGGTGAGCATCAACCCTACCGTGGCTTACTCCACCAACAAAATAACAGTGATCAGCGGCGGTAAGACTTCGGATGAGGTGCAACCGGTTGATTATAAGAAAAATGGTGCCTCTATTGAGTTCAGGCTCATCATGGTAAAGAACAATGAAATAGCCGGCAATTATAAATACAACTATACCCCCTGTGTTGAGGGTTGCCCTTTAACAGACTGGACCTATAATAAACGCACTAAAGTGCTTGAGTTAAAAGAGACGGTGGCTGTAAATGCCCTGGAGGAATTTATTACTAATTGTACGCAGGACCTGATCAGGTCATTCAGATCATAACCAATTAATCAACCTTGCTATTTTGCCATGTTCGATAAAAGGATCTTAAATATTTACTGTGTAATAATTGGCGCGCTGTTTCTCCTGTCTGGTGTTGGCAAACTAATGGATGCCGGTGGATTTGGTAATCTTTTATATCAGTACGGCCTTGGTTACTTAGTGATATTATCTCCCATTATTTTAGTGTTTGAAATATCATTGGGGCTGATGCTGGTGCTATTGATAAACCCCAGGCGTTACTCACTATTCGCCTTTATTTTATTACTCATTTTTACAGCATCATTCGCTTACGGTCATTTTAAAAATGGCGTAAATGATTGCGGATGCTTTGGCACTTTGCAGCCCACCAATATTTCGCCGGTATTTTCTTTTACACGCAATTTTATACTGCTTGGCATGTGTTTAATTGTACGGATCAAATATCCTTCAGAAAAAATAACGGCTCATCCATGGAAGAAAACGGTGGCTTTAGGCGTTATGGCCGTTTCGTTATTTATGGCAGGTTTAACTTACAGGGTGCCCGGGTTTCTGGCGCCGGCAATTAATCAGCCGAATTCTGTATATCAAAATCAAAACATTAAAAACACAGCATTGTCGGGGTATATTAAAACATCTCCGGACAGCACTTACCTGGTGTTTTGTTTCTCTTACACCTGCCCGCACTGCCTGAATTCCATTGAAAATATGCGAAAATATAAAGGCAACGTGGTTGACAGGGTTGTTACGCTGGCAACCGGCCCCGACAGTAGTTTCCTTTCATTCGACCGAAATTTTCACCCTGATTTTAACATCAGGAACCTGTCGCCTGTCGAGATGGGAAAATTGACAGACCTGTTTCCGGCGGCTTTCTACATAAAACATGACTCTGTAAAAGTGGTGGTAAACGGCGAATTGCCATCCTTCGTGGTATTTAAAAATCAATACAGCCTATAGAATTCACGGTAAAAGGGTATAAATAAAAACGTAAAAACATTAGCTATGAAATCGAAAATATTGAAAGTCGCCTTGCCGGTTAGCATGGGACTTGTGTTATTAATCATTACACTGATGGGGTTATTATCAACCTCACTGTCAGGGTGTAAAAAATCATCGTTGTGCGTAGCAGGAGCCGTTTTAGGCAATGACAATATCTGTTATGGCCCCTGTACGAGCGGCGCTGTGGCAACGCTGACGCCGGTTGGTAATTGCAGTTCGCCGAGCGCCGGGGGTGTTTATTGCTGTTCAAGCGGGGGCAGCAGCGGCGGAGGAAGCGGCACGGCGTATTGTAATCCGGGCAATACCTATAATTATTCAAGCCAGAAATGTTGCCCCAATAGTGCGCCTTACTATTATCCTGGCACCCATGGCATTACTGCAGCCGGTTGTTATGCATCTTGCCCGTATGTAGGCGATTGCGGCAGCTCATTTACCAAGTACTAAATCATGGCCTGCGACATCTTTAGTATTGATAATATCCGCGTAAATTAAAAGCGATTAAACTTCAACACTTTCGCGGGGTTGATAAATGTTATGAAAGGTGATGCCTTGTTTTTTGAAGTGATTAGCATAATTAGCGTATCGTTGTTTCAGGAAAAACTCTTTACAATAGCCGTCATGCACCGGCAAAACCTGTTTGGGTTTTAGCTTGTCGGCAAAGGCGGCTATCTTAACTTCGTTGGCAAACGGCGCCATGGTAATCATGATGAGCAGCTCGATGTTCTCGTACCGGGTAAGCTTTTCATCCAACGAATCTACCGGGTGCAATATCCGGTCGTTGATTACAAAGCCCAGCATTTGTGGTGTTGGGGCATCCAATAAAGGTTCATGCACAATCTCCAATACCTGCAGCTTAAACGGACCTAAATAACGCGTGCCAGCGTGCCACACGGTGCATTTGACGCCTTCTTTATCCAACGCTTTGCAAACTTCTTCTGGGGCGAAAATGGGCATATCGTTCACAGCCAGTATTTTTTTGATGTTCTCGGGGTAATAATGATCGGGATGAATATGCGTAATCACCATGGCATGCGCGCCGGCCAATTCCCCGGGTTTTACCAGGCCTTCGCCAAAGGTCATGTTACCGGGATCAAATAACAGCTTATAACCCTCCAGTTCAAACAACAGGCAGGAATGGATGTATTTGGAAATCTTCATAACTGTAGCGTTATTACAATATTACAACCTCATTAGCTCCTATAAGTTTTTCAAACGCCTTCGCTAGCCAAAGAGGGGTCGGGGTGAGTCGCTAAAGAATTTTCCTGAGATCGGCAATTTGTTCAATATCGGCTATCTGATTACCATTTACCTTGCCAAACCCATAAGCCGCAAAAATAAACGGTACGCCGGCCTTACCTGCTGCGTCATGATCGCCTTGCGTATCGCCTACATAAACAGGTGTTTTTAGGTGGTGGTCATTTACAATGTCTCTGATATTCTCCCACTTTGGCTGGCTTTTAGTGCCATAGCATTGATGCCCCTGGAAATAATGCTCCAGGCCCGATGTTTTAAAAAACGTTTCGATATAACCGCTCTGGCAGTTGCTTACGATAAATAGTTTGTATTTGGTTTGCAGGTATTGCAGGGTGTTTTCTAATTCGGGGTATAAGTCGCCGCCCTCGGTGTGCAGGGTTTCTAACTCATAGCGGGCGGCATTATTTTTAAATTCTTCGCGCTTTTCTTCGCTAAGGTAAGGCACCAGCTTTTCAAAAATGGCTTTGTAGGTCATCCCGGTGATAGACTGTATCACCTCGCGGGTAAAATCTTCCTTCACATAATCCACCTCTTCTTTGGCCTTTTGCCAGGCCTTGGCCACTTTGGCGGTACTATCCCAAAGCGTGCCGTCGAGATCAAAAATTATACTGTCGAATTTATTTTTCAGATCGGTATTCATAGCGCCAAAGGTAGAATTTTGCGCCAACGCCATTGTTAAGAAGCAGTAATTTTATCCAAGAACACGAAAGTCCCCGCAGGATCTTCTGACAAGATACCCTGCGGCTCCGGAGATGCCCGTGTTATAATGGCTGCGTAATTTTATCCACCTCAACCACTTCTACCGTGACCAACTCTTTATCGCGGGTGGCCTTATTCAAAAAAGATGGCTTCAGGCGGCTCACCCAGTAGCGGGGAAAGGTTTTTATGGGATGCAATTGCCAGCCTTTGGCCTTTAGCGCCTCAGCAGTAGCAATCGGCGTGTACAGCAGAAAATGTCCGTTGGGTATAGGTCCGGTACCGTCGGGGATCCTGTAAATGAT
>Ga0206919_1002_pt1 | contig 63951 bp, 54 predicted proteins | sample Alteio_BWOrgHeat_67_FD_152962 | JGI IMG/M metagenome (GOLD analysis project Ga0206919, IMG submission 152962) | Enriched cells from forest soil in Barre Woods Harvard Forest LTER site, Petersham, Massachusetts, United States -... | ecosystem: Environmental > Terrestrial > Soil > Temperate forest >... | reverse complement strand
AGACTATATCCGACAGCAGGAACGTTTCATCGAACGGTTTAAGGCAAAAGCCAGTAAAGCCGCGGCTGCTCAGAGCGCTATGAAACGGCTGGACAAGATCGAGCGCATAGAACAGGTGGAACTGGAACGCCCAAACATCAGGATCAATTTCCAGGTCGATAAGCAACCAGGCCGCATCATCTGTGAGCTCAAACATATCACCAAACGGTTTGGCGATATCACGATCGTAGAGAACGCATCCATCGAAATAGACCGTGGCGACAAGATCGCGCTCATCGGCGCGAACGGCAAGGGTAAATCTACCCTGTTGCGCATTGTGGCCGGAACCGAATCGTTCGAAGGCCAGCGTAACTGGGGACATAATGTAGACGAGAGTTTTTATGCGCAGCACCAGCTCGAGGCGCTGAATATCAACAATACCATTCTAGACGAAATGAAAGAGTGCGGGAGCAGCAAAACCGAGCTCGAACTCCGCAGTCTTCTCGGCTGTTTCCTGTTCAGCGGAGACGATACCGATAAAAGGATTAAAGTGCTGAGCGGCGGTGAAAAGGCACGCGTGGCATTGGCCAAGGTCATCGTGAGCAAAAGCAATTTCCTGCTGCTGGATGAACCGACCAACCACCTGGACATGCACTCCGTAGAACTGCTCGCCGATTCACTCAATAAATACGAAGGCAGTTACCTGCTGGTGAGCCATGACCGCTTTTTCATCTCCAAGACGGCCAACAAGATCTGGGAGATCGTCGATCACCAGATCAAGGAATTCAAGGGTGGCTATGAGGAATGGGTAGAATGGAAAAAAAGAATGGCTGCCCGCGAAACGACCAGCCAGCGGGAAACGGCACCGGCGCCGGAAACAAAAAAACAGGATCCCGCTCCCCGGCAGGTGGCAAAAAACACACCGCCCGCTTCTTCGCAGGCAAAAAAAGAATTGCAGCAGGTGCAGAAACGTTTTCAGCGCGCGGAGGAACAGGTGGGAAGTATCAAAGAAGAAAAAGAAAGAATAGAAAAAGAACTCGCGAACCCCGACAGCTACAAGGATCCCGCTGCATTTGCGCGCCTCGAAAAAGATTATGTCGCCATTCAGCAACGCTGGGCCGCTGCCAATAAAGAATACGAAGAACTTTTTGAAAAGATCATGGATCTGGAAAAAGAGTAAGTCCGGTTCAGTCGAGTTGTGACAATATTCCCTTTACAAAATCGCTGACCAGGTAACTGATCAGCTGGCCAGTGGTGGCATCACTCCTTCCGTCATCGAGTTTCGCCGCTCCTTCACAAATATGCAGGTACGCCGGCCGGGTACGCATGGAAGCATAGTGAATGTATTGCCGCGCCTGCCGGGGTGTGATACCCATCGGCGAAGCCGCGCTGCTCAGCGCATATTCGATCGAGTCCATATCCAGTTCTATCCCGCACAAGGTATCTTCCGTAAACCCGGTGGCATGCGCCACAGCCTGAACGAAGTTCCGCTTCTCATGGATGAAAATATCCTCGAACGTAATGCAGTCGAGGAACGGGTTATTCACCATATCCATCCATGTATTCTGTGTGATGTAGTTTTCGTGGAGACCGATAACACAGTATTTCTCGAGGTACCCATCCTCTTCTGCGTACCTGAAAGCGTTCCCGCTGTGCCTTCCCTCTGCAGGCCGATAATCTGCATGCGCGTCCATATTGATCGCATTGATCTGCGCGATACCGATGATGCCTGCCTTGTACCATCCTTTTGCGGCGCCTTTGATGCACGGGTACGCATTGTTGTGGCCGCCGCCGATCACAATGGGGAGTTTCCGGTTTTGGGTGATGATATGCACCAGTTGTTCCACCTCCTGGTCCACCAGGTTTACCGCATGGCGGTAAGCCAGCAACTGCTCTTCAGGGTCGTGAGCATTGCTGTCGATCAGGCGCTGTATCTCTGAAAAATCAAAGTGGCCGAGCACCAGCACATCCCGCCCGTCAAGAAAATCGTTGCTCTGGATATTCAGGAAAGACCGGAGAAAAGGTTCCCACGCAGTGCCCGCACCGCCGATCCCGCCATTGGCCTTTACACCGATGTCTTCGGGCACGCCGAACAATACGAATTTTGCGGAGGATTCACGAAGAGAGGCATCGAGTTCCTTCATGTTGCCGGGCACCTGTACCCTTTCGCCCAGTTTTGTTTCAAACCTGCGCATCCTGGTCAGCGAAAGGATCGCCTGCTTATCGTAAAAGGTAAAGTGCGTCATAGGCTTGCAATGGAAAATAAAGATAGGTCATATTTAACGGGCTCTCCTGTCAGCTCCACCATTCCCCATTGATCATTACCCGCTGTATGAGATTCGTTCCGAACGAGTAGGGAATGTATGCCAGCGATGGGATGTTCTTCATAAAGACCAGGTTCGCTTTCTTGCCCGGGGCAATACTTCCGTATTCAGACTGAAGGCCCATTGCTGCCGCACCGTTCAGGGTGGCAGCATTGATGGCTTCTTCGGGCAACATCTTCATCTGTATGCAGGCCAGCGAAACCACCAGGTTCATATTGCCGCTGGGGCTGGAACCTGGGTTATAGTCCGAAGCGAGGGCAATGGCGCATCCTTCACGGATCATCTCCCGCGCGGGCGGGAACGGCATCCGCAGAAAGAAGGCCGCACCGGGGAGCAATGTGCCAATGGTCCGGGATGCGGCCAGGCAACGGATCGCCTCCGCGTCCATCGTTTCCAGGTGATCCACCGAAGCCGCTCCCGTGGCCACACCTGCCTGTACGCCGCCAGACAGATTCAACTGGTTGGCATGTACCTTCGGCAAGAGCCCATATTCCCGGCCCGCCATACAGATCTTTTCGGCCTCTTCCCGGCTGAAAAATCCATTTTCACAGAAAACATCTATATAATCCGCCAGTTTTTCGCTGCTGATGGCGGGCAGCATCTCGTGCAGGATGCTGGAAATATATCCCTCATGATCGTTTTTGAATGGTTCGGGGTAAGCGTGCGCTCCCAGGAATGTTGCGCGCACCGGGATAGGCGCTTTTTCCTTTAGTCGCCGGATCACGCGCAGCATCTTCAGTTCACCTTCCACTGTAAGGCCATAACCGCTTTTGATTTCGATGGCACCCGTCCCCAGCGCGATCAGTGCCTTCAATCTTTCCCAGGCCGCTTCAAAAAGCACTTCTTCCGGGGTATCATTCAATGCCCTGGCCGATTGAAGGATACCGCCGCCCGAGGCCGCGATCTCCTGGTAACTCTTTCCCTGGATTTTCTGCACGAATTCCTGTTCCCTCGGCGCCGCATACACGAGATGGGTATGGCTGTCGCACCAGGCAGGCAATACCGTAGCATCCTCCATGCTGATCTGGCGCATACCGGCGGTCTTATCTGCGGGATACCTGGCAGACAGCTCGTTCATGTTCCCATAACCATCGATCCGGTCGTCCTTGATCGCGAGAAAAGCATTTTCCACCACGGGGAGCTGCGCCAGTTGCGGCCCGCGCAGCGGCGTGGTCCCCTCCTGGCAGCCCACGAGGCGACTGATATTTGTGTAGATGGTTGTCATTGTCATAAAGATAGAAGGGTTCGTTCTAAAACCGCCCCGGAACTAACGACTGTTAGGAGAATCGCTACCTTGCAGTACCGTATGAAAAACATCAAGTTGATCGAAGTGCCTTCCGAGATCGGTGCCGGGACCCGGGGCGCCAGCCTGGGAATCGATGCCATCAAGATCGCCGCACTCGACTTCATGAGCAATTTCTTCGTTCATTTCCCATCTGAAAAAATACCTGCAGAGAACAAGTTATTGTTCGAGCCCATCGAATCGCCCTATGCCAAGCGCATCAAGGGTGTAATGGCGATGTATGATAAGGTGAGCAAGGCGGTAGCCGACAGCCTCAAAAATAATTTCTTCCCGGTGGTACTGAGCGGCGATCACAGCACCGCAGGCGCCACCATTGCGGGCATCCGGCTGGCGAAACCGCAGGCGCGGCTGGGGGTGATCTGGATCGATGCGCACGCAGATCTCCACACCCCATATACTACACCCAGCGGCAACATGCACGGAACGCCCCTGGCAACAGCCATCAACGAAGACAACAGCGATTGCGCCGTACATGAGCTGGACGAGAATACCCGCAAGAGCTGGGACTACCTGAAACAGATCGGCAAAACCGCGCCCAAGGTATTGCCCGAGGATGTTGTTTTCATTGCGCTTCGCGATTTTGAGCGGGAAGAAAAATACCTGATCGATAAATACGGTATGAAGGTGATCACCACCGGCGAAGTGAGGCGCAAAGGGCCGGAAAATGTAGTGAGGTCAGTGATCCGTCACCTGGCAGACTGCACTGATATTTACGTGAGCTTCGATGTAGACAGCCTCGACTCGTCCATCTCCCGGGGAACCGGAACACCCGTCGGGAACGGACTGCGCGAACGAGAGGCGGAAGACCTGATCAGCAAGTTCATGCAGATGCGGAAGATCTGCTGTTTCGAGATCGCCGAAGTAAACCCTACGCTCGACAAGGAAAATCTCATGGCCGAGATCGCCTTTAATATACTTCAGCGCAGTGTAAATGTTTTGCTGATGAACTGACCTGCTTCCGGCTGGTTCAACTGCTCTGTTCAAAACTTTTACGGATCCCTGCGCGAACATCCACCGGATCATACCCCAGCTCCCTTACTGCCTTATCGATCTTCAATGCCGAATATTTCGGCCGGCGGACCTGCTCCGGGAAGCTGCCGGAATCCACCGGGCGGATGAGCAAAGAATCCAGGGAGAGTTCTTCCGCTACACAAACTGCCAGTTCATAGGGCGTAACCGTATCTTTTCCTGCAAGGTGGTAAATGCCGACTGCCTCTTTTTCAATGATTGAATGGATCCCCCTGCAAAGGTCGTTTACATAGGTTGGCGTTCTCAGCTGATCGTTCACCACACTGATCTCTTTTCCCTGCGCCAGGCTGGTTTTTACCCATTGTATAAATCCCGGGCGAATGCCAGGCCAGGTGGCCCCGTAAATGAACACCGGCCGCACGATCGTCCAGGCACCGGGTGTTTGCTGTACGATGGCTTCTGCCATCAGCTTTGATTCTCCGTAGAAATTGACGGGGCCGGGTGCGTCGTTTTCGGCAAACGGTCCATCGTCCCCGAAAATAAAATCTGTTGATATATGAATAAACCGGGAAGAGGTTGCCGCAACCTCTAACAGGAACCGCGTGGCCTCTACGTTGTGGCGGAGGCAGGCATTGTGATCGGCCTGGCATTCATCGGGCTTGCTCATCGCGGCCGTGTGCACAATAATATCAGGTGCGGTCGCCTCGAGGCAACGTACGACTTCATCCCGGTCGGTAAGATCAACCATTTGCCAGCGAACAGGCTGCACCGCCCGTGAGGCGCCTCTTCCCGCCGCGATCACCTCGTATCCACGCGCCGAAAGAGCACGCACCAGGTGCTGCCCCAGGAACCCGTTTGCACCGGTAACCATTACTTTCATATGTGCAAGATAGCGAGCTGATTCACTGTAAAGGGCGCGATATGTACACAAATACTTATTTTTGGGTGATTGCTTTACCGGTAAAACGGAAATAACGACTTGCGCCCATATTTCATTTGCAGTAAACCAGGAGCAGGAACATGTCTAACAAGAAGGTGACAAAACTGGGCGTACTTACTTCAGGAGGGGATTCGCCGGGGATGAATGCGGCGATCAGGGCCGTGGTAAGAACGGGCCTTTACCACGGGCTCGAAGTATACGGCATCATGCGCGGTTACAGCGGCATGGTGGAAAACGATATCCAGCCGATGAACTCACGCAGCGTTGCGAATATCATCCAGCGCGGCGGTACTATATTAAAGACGGCGCGTTGCAAGGAGTTTTACGAGTATGAAGGCCGCGAAAAGGCCTACCTCAACCTGAAAAACCAGGGGATCGACGGACTGGTGGTTATTGGGGGCGATGGCAGCTTTAAGGGCGCCAAGAAATTCAGCGACGAATTCGACATCCCCTGTATCGGTTTGCCCGGCACGATCGACCGCGACATCGCAGGTACCGATTTCACCATCGGCTTTGATACGGCCGTAAACACCGCCATCGAGGCCATCGACAAGATCCGAGATACCATGGAGGCCCATGACCGCCTGTTCATCGTGGAAGTGATGGGCCGCGATGCGGGATATATCGCATTGCACAGCGGCATCGCCACCGGCGCGGAAAATATCATCATCCCCGAAACAAAGACGGATATTGAAGAATTGATCGAAAGCCTCACGGAAAAAGAGAAAAGAAAAAAACTGGTGAACCTGATCGTGATAGCGGAAGGCGGCGAGTTCGGCGATGCCAACAAACTGTCTGCACTCATCCGCGAGCGCATTCCACAGTCAGATACGCGGGTATGCATCCTCGGTCACATACAGCGTGGCGGATCGCCCAGCTGCCACGACAGGCTGATCGCGAGCCACATGGGTTATTATGCCGTGGAGAGCCTGCTCATCGGCCGCAATAACGTAATGGTGGGCGTGATCAACAATAAAATACATTATATCCCCCTCGAAAAAGCCGTTAAGGAAAAACAGAAGATCGGCCAGGAATGGATGAAGATCGTTAAGATACTGGCTTCGTAAAACCGGCGGATGCTGCCGGCAGTAACGGCGTACCGCCATCAAATTTCAACAAATCAGCAAGATGTCAAAAAAGAACCTCGACAAATATCTCTACAAACAGATGAACAAGGAAGCAGGGATCGATCATACCCTGCACCGCACCAAGATCGTTGCCACTGTGGGGCCCGCCTGCGACAGTTATGATCAGCTGCTGGCCCTGGTAAAAGCCGGAGTGAACGTGTTCCGGCTGAATTTTTCGCACGGATCGCACGAAGACAAGGGCCGGATCATCGAACACATCCGGAACATCAACAATACCGAGCCGTACAATATTTCCATCCTGGCCGATCTGCAGGGCCCTAAACTGCGCGTGGGCGAGATCCAGGACAATGCATTGCTGCTGACCGTGGGAGAAATCCTCACGTTCACCAATGAAAAATGCATTGGCACCCGGGAAAAAATATATGTAAGCTATCCCAACCTCGCCGACGATGTGGAAGTGGGCAACCTGATCATGATCGACGATGGCAAGATCGAAGTAAAAGTGGTGAAGATCACAAAAGACAAAGACGTAAAAGTGGAGGTCACCCTCGGCGGCATCCTTTCGTCAAAAAAAGGCCTCAACCTGCCCGACACAAAAATATCCCTCCCGGCCCTGACCGAAAAGGACCTGGTTGACCTGGAATTTATCATTGCACAGAACTGCGACTGGGTGGCGCTCAGTTTTGTTCGCAGCGTAAACGATATCGTGATCCTCCGCAGCAAGCTGATCGAGAAGAAAAGCAAGACCAAGATCATTGCCAAAATAGAAAAGCCCGAGGCGCTGGTAAATATCCGCGACATCATCGTGGAAAGTGATGGCATTATGATCGCGCGCGGCGATCTTGGCGTTGAGCTCCCGATCGAGCAGGTGCCGCTGATCCAGCGCGAACTGATCCGCAAATGCATACACAGGGCCAAGCCGGTGATCGTTGCCACCCAGATGATGGAAAGCATGATCGACCGCGTAAAGCCCAACCGCAGCGAGATCACCGATGTGGCAAACGCCGTGCTCGAGGGCGCAGATGCTGTAATGCTGAGCGGCGAGACCGCTGCAGGCAACCATCCTGCACTGGTGGTGGAGACCATGCGAAAGATCATTCACCAGGTAGAACAAACCGAATACCGATATAACCGCGAGGAAGACCTGAAACCGCAACCGCACTCCCCCTCTTTTTTGAGCGATGCGGTGTGCTACAACGCCTGCAAGATCGCCAGGGATGTGGAAGCACAGGCATTGATCGGGATGACGCAGAGCGGGTATACCGCTTTTATGCTCAGCAGTTACCGCCCGCAGTCGCCCCTGTTTATTTTCACCAAGGAAAAAACGCTGGTCAACCAGTTGAGCCTCAGCTGGGGCGTTCGCGCGTTTTACTATGATGAGGAAGACAGCCTCGATGACATCGTCTTTGACCAGATCAATATCCTGAAAGAACGTGGATTTGTAAAGGCCGGGGACGTCGTTATCAATACCGGCAGCACGCCGGTACACCTCCATCTCCCTACCAATATCCTCAAAGTGACAAAAGTGGAATAGCAGCCCGTTGGCTTTTTTGAGGGATGTTTGAAGGGCTGTTGTGTGCGGCAAATCGAAACAGTTCGTACATTGTACACCCGACATGCCCTCATTAAAACCTACATCATGAGAAAACTGATTCTACTGTTGTTGCTGCTGCCCGTTGTCGCAGAAGCGCAGAATTCCGATTCTACCTGGATCGTAAATCATTACATCAAAAAAGAAGTGTACATCCCCATGCGCGATGGCGTCCGGCTATTCACTTCCATCTACCTGCCAAAAGATCACTCGGAAAAGCACCCGTTCCTGATGACGCGCACCCCCTACTCCTGCGCCCCTTATGGCGAGGATAAATTCAAGAACTACTGGAGCAATCATTATAAGGAATACCTGCGGCGCGGCTACATCATGGTAACCCAGGATGTGCGCGGCCGCTGGATGAGCGAAGGAACTTTCATGGACGTGCGCCCTTACAACCCCGCAAAGAAAACGAATGCAGACATAGACGAGGCGAGCGATACCTACGACGCGATCGACTGGCTCGTAAAGAACATCGACAACAACAACGGCAACGTGGGTGTTTTCGGGATATCCTATCCCGGCTTTTATGCCGGCATGGCCGCACTGAGCAACCACCCTGCGCTGAAAGCAGTTAGTCCGCAGGCGCCCGTGACAGACTGGTTCATGGGAGATGATTTTCACCACAATGGCGCCTTCTTTATCATGGACGGGTTTGCCTTTTATACCGGCTTTGGGAAACCGCGCCCGGCGCCTACCACGATCGGGCCTTCCGGCTTTACCTATCCCACACACGACAATTACGATTTCTACCTGCGTACCGGTACACTGCAGAATTTTGCCAAACTAATGGGAGACAGCGTCTCCTTCTGGAAAGATCTTTATAACCACCCCAACTATGATGAGTGGTGGAAGGCCAGGAACGACCGCAATTTTGTTCAGCATATTTCACCGGGCACCGCCACACTGGAAGTAGGCGGATTGTTCGATGCGGAAGACTGCTATGGAGCGCAAAACCTCTATAAGGCCATCGAATCGAAGGCGAAGAACAACAACAAACTGGTGTTGGGGCCCTGGTTCCACGGCGGCTGGGCGCGTGGCGAGGGCAGTTTCCTTGGCAATGTGCGGTTTGGCAGCAAGACCAGTGAATTCTATGCGGAACATATAGAGATCCCGTTCTTTGATCATTATCTCCGCGGAAAAGGATCTGACGATCTGCCGGAGGCCAGTGTATTTTTCACCGGTGAGAATGAATGGCACCAATTGCCACAATGGCCGCCCGCGGGCCTGAGCCAGGCAGCGATGTACCTGCATGCAGACGGCTCCCTCGACGCCGCGAATTCCTCGCCAGCCGGCTTTAAGGAGTATACCAGCGATCCTGCGAAGCCGGTGCCCTACACCGAAGACGTTCATTTCCGCAGAACACGGGAATATATGAGCGATGACCAACGGTTTGCGGCGCGCCGCCCCGATGTACTGGTATACCAGTCGGGCATACTCCAGGAAGACATGACGTTCGCCGGGCCGCTGGTAGCCGATCTGGATGTGAGCATCTCCAGCACGGATGCCGATTTCGTGGTGAAACTGATCGATGTATTCCCGGACGATTTCGATTATCCTGCCGCCATGACCGGCAACGGTCAGAGCTATACCATGAATGGTTATGAAATGCTCGTGCGCGGCGAGATCATGCGCGGACGTTACCGCAACAGCTTTGAAAAGCCTGAGGCGTTTGTGCCGGGCCAGCACGCACATGTAAAATATACGCTGCCCGATATCGCGCACACGTTCAAAAAAGGGCACCGCATTATGGTACAGGTACAGAGCAGCTGGTTCCCACTGGCAGACCGCAACCCGCAGAAATTCGTAAACATTTATTTCGCGAAGGAGAGCGATTTCCAAAAAGCTAACATCAAAATTTACGGCGATTCCAAGATATTGTTGCCGACATATAAAAAATGATCCGCCGTCAGCGGTTCTGTCAATTTAAACCAGCAGTTCCATGAAACGAAACATTCGTATATATTTCCTGTTGGCCACATCGGCCCTCTTTTCATTCCCGGTATTGCATGCGCAGGCAATCAAAGATGATTTTGTAAAGATCGATACCACCATCGCGATGCGCGATGGCGTCCGGTTATATACCACGATCTATATTCCGAAAGACGAAACGCAGTCGTATCCCTTCCTGATGGAGCGGACGCCATATAGTTGCGGTCCGTACGGCGCGGGAAATTATAAAACCAGGCTGGCATCCAATGCCAACCTGGTGAAGGACAAATACATTTTTGTGTTCCAGGATGTGCGCGGACGGTATATGAGCGAGGGTAAGTTTGAAGAAATGACACCTGCGAAAGACTCGAAAAAATCTCCCTCGGATGTGGATGAGAGCAGCGATACGTACGACACGGTGGACTGGCTGCTGAAAAATATCAAAAACAATAACGGCCGCGTGGGTATCTATGGCATATCCTATCCTGGTTTTTATGCCACGGCATCATTGCCGCAGGCGCATCCTGCTATCAAGGCAGTGTCACCACAAGCGCCGGTAACTGATGAATTTGTAGGGGACGATGCCAACCATAACGGAGCCTTCTACCTGCTCGACAATTTTGATTTCGACGATAATTTCGATGGTGCTCATCCCGGCCCGCAGAAAAGATACACCGGGGTGTTCCCTCTGAATATCAAGGATGCTTACCAGTTCTTCCTCGACCTGGGACCGGTAAAAAATACCAATAGTCCCTCCTACTACAATCACAAAAGCAAGATCTGGGACGAGTACCTCGATCACAATACCTATGATTCATACTGGAAGGCACGCAACATCCGGACTCACCTGAATGGTATTCGTCCCGCCGTACTGGTCGTGGGGGGATGGTTTGATGCGGAAGATATGTTTGGCGCACTCCGCACCTACCAGGCGATCGAAAAACAGAACCCATCGAACCAGAATTTCCTGGTGATGGGCCCGTGGACGCATGGCGCCTGGGCGCGCGGTCAGTGGTCACGCTTTGGAACACATGATTTTGGAAGCAATACCAGCAAATTTTTCCAGGATTCCATCGAGGCGAGGTTCTTCCGCTTTTACCTGAAAGACAAGGGCCCTCTCGATCTCCCCGAAGCAACGATCTTCGAAACCGGCTCCAACGTCTGGAAGAACTATCCCGTGTGGCCGCCCGCTGCCGCGCAAAAGACCACCTGGTATCTTTCCGCTGACAAAGGATTGAGCGCCGCTCCGCCGCGCACAAAAAGCTACCTGGAATATGTAAGTGATCCTTCCACACCCGTGCCCTACACACCCGGTGTAAGGGGCGGACGCAACAACGAATACATGGTGGAAGACCAGCATTTTGCTACCAGTCGTAAAGACGTTCTCACTTATATGTCTGTCCCGCTCGAAAAAGATATGGTGGTGGCAGGCGAGTTGTTTGCAGACCTGTCGGTCTCGCTTACCGGCACGGATGCTGATTTTATTGTAAAGCTGGTAGATGTACTGCCGGACACGGCAGTGGCGGGCGATGGCCTGCAGCGGATGGTGCGTGCGGAAGTGATGCGCGGAAAATTCCGCAACAACCTTGAAAAGCCTGAACCCTTTGTGCCCGGCATGGCCACACATGTGAAACTACAACTCAACGATATCTCGCATTGCTTCAAAAAAGGGCACCGGCTGATGGTGCAGGTGCAAAGCAGCTGGTTCCCGCTGGTAGATATGAACCCGCAGACATTTGTTACCATACCTGAAGCCAGCGCGTCGGATTTTCAGAAAGAGACCATCCGCGTGTACGGAGATTCCAAGATCGTGCTGCCGGTAGTCAACCGATAGGTCAGCAACACGCGGCATAAGGAACCGCTTTTCTTTTTTTGTGTGAATAGGCGATGAAAAGGTCGTATTCGCTGCCACGCAGGAAATGAAATCCAATGGCAGACCGGTTGGAGTGAATGTCTTCCCAGTCGTCCTTATTTACGTAGTCGCCATCGAATACTTCATTCCGGCCCATGGCAGGGGATTCAAACGCTTCTTTGTCAAAAAAATGTGCGATACGCTGGCGTATATGATCGTCTTCCTGCTTTGGCGGAAGGTTCTCGACATCACTCAACAGTTCATACGCTGCAAAGCTTTCATGATAAATATTACGGCCATCTGCAGTAATGATATCAATCGTTACCTGTCCCCCCCGAATCGTAAGCCCCGTGAGTTGCACGCGAAAACTGTCGGGCGTGCCCGGATCGGAAAACGCATGCAGGCAGGAGTTGGAAAAGATGATGCGATGTGCCGCCACCTCCCCGATCGATCTCTCTTTCTGCGCCGGTTGGGAGGCAGCAGCCGGTGGCGGTGGCTGGCCACAGGAGCTGCAGCAGGCGGCAATGCATACGAAGATGCGCCGGGAAAACCGGTAAGTTCTTCGCAATCGATATTCGCCTCTGTAGTGGAGCAACAATGCTTGTATATTTATAGAGGAGAATGACGCCGGCAACAGGTCCTGCGGTCTCCGTTCTGCTTAAAAATAACTAAGGATGAAACAATTCTGCATTTTTTTTATGATGATTTTCCCGATTTGGGTTTCGGCGCAGGTGAATATCATTCCGCGGCCCGCATCCCTGGAACAGGTTGAAGGCCATTTCAGGCTCACCAGGGAAACCCGTATCGTGGCATCCGCCCCGCTCCGGAAAGATGCCGTGCTGCTCAATTTCTACCTGAAAAACATTTACGGGTTTACACTGGAAATAGCGGCGCCAGGCACGGGCTCCAAAAAAACAAACATCATTTCCCTGGTACCCGCGCTGGCAACAGATAGTTCGGAAAGCTATCATCTTGCAGTGAACTCCGGTTCCATTTCGATCCGCGGACAGGATGCGGGCGTATTTTATGGTATACAGACGCTGTTGCAGCTGTTGCCCCCGGAAAAAACGCGCTTCCCGGTAGACGTTCCCTGCGTAAACATCGACGATCATCCGCGGTTTGCCTATCGTGGCATGCACCTCGACGTCAGCCGGCATTTCTTCCCGGTAGATTACATCAAGCGTTATATCGACTATATCGCCCTGCATAAAATGAACCGGTTCCACTGGCACCTGACAGATGACCAGGGATGGCGCATTGAAATAAAAAAATATCCGAAACTCACTTCAATCGGCAGTTGCCGGAATGGAACGATCATCGGCCGCTACCCCGGCACGGGCAATGATGGCATACATTATTGTGGTTACTATACGCAGGAGCAAATAAAGGAAGTGGTGCGGTATGCCGCGCAACGATATATTACCGTGATCCCCGAAATAGAAATGCCCGGGCACAGCCTGGCCGCGATTGTTGCCTACCCCGAACTCTCCACTACCCCGGAAATACCCAAACAGGTCGGCGAAACCTGGGGCACGTACGATAAACTCAACAACGTGTTCAATCCCACAGAACATACTTTTTCTTTCCTGGAAGATGTGCTCACGGAAGTGATGCAGCTCTTCCCGTCGAAATACATTCATATCGGCGGCGATGAGTGCTCGAAAAAATGGTGGAAAGAATCCGCGTTCTGCCAGGCACTGATGAAAAAAGAGGGATTGAAAAATGAGGAAGAGCTGCAGAGCTATTTTATTCACCGCATCGAAAAATTCCTGAACAGCAAGGGAAGGCTGATGATGGGCTGGGATGAAATACTGGAGGGCGGCCTGGCACCGAATGCCACGGTGATGAGCTGGCGCGGCGAAGAAGGCGGAATCGCGGCCGCAAAGCAGGACCACGACGTGGTGATGACGCCGGGCGGATGGTGTTATTTCGATCATGCGCAGAGCCGCAACGAAGATTCTGTGACGATCGGCAGTTACCTGCCGGTGGAAAAAGTATATTCCTATGAACCCGTGCCTGCCGCACTGGATGAGACGCAGGCCAGGCATGTGCTGGGCGCGCAGGGAAATGTATGGACGGAATACATCGCGAATACCCGCAAGGTGGAATATATGATCTTCCCACGCATGTCGGCGCTCAGTGAGGTGCTGTGGTCGCCGAAATCATCGCGCAACTGGGATGATTTCGAAAAAAGACTACAGGTGCAGTTCAAGCGGTATGACCTTTGGAACTCTAATTATAGCAGGGCTTATTTTGAATTGAGGGATTCCATCGCGCCAGCAAAAAACAATGACGGGCTGTTGTGGTACCTGAGTACAAGATTGAAAAACACCCCCGTTAACTATAGGGCAATAGCAATGGAATCACCGCCAACAGGGTGGTTCGGAACAAATCCTTTTCAAACCACTTATACAGGGCCTGTTCTTTTGCAATCGAATACGTGGACTAGCGCCGAGATCCCACAGGGCTCAAGGATCACCCGCTTCTTTTCCTTTAATAAACTCACCGGCAAAAAGATCAGGCTGCTCACCCCTCCGGCTTCGGGTTACCAGGGCAATGGCGGCGCGTTCGGGCTGGTGAATGGCCTCTCCGCGGGCGATAAAGGGATTAATTCAACGGAATGGCTGGGATGGAGTGGAAAAGACCTGAATGCTACGATCGACCTGGGAAGTCCCCAGGACGTCCATTCTGTAACGGTCAGTACCTTATCGCAGGAAGGGAGCTGGATCTACCTGCCCGCGAGTGTGGAGGTAGCCGTGTCTGCGGATGGTACTGATTGGAAAACATTGCCCGCCACGACGGACAAGCAGGGAACGACGGAAGTGAAGATCACGCTGGCGTTCGACACCCAGCATGTTCAGTACGTGCGAGTTGTGGCAAAAAATTACGGAACGATTCCCGACGGGAAGGCGGGTGCAGGCAATCCCGCCTGGCTTTTTGTGGATGAACTGGCGGCGAAATAATAGATATTAAAGACGGGGTGGGTACAAAATAACGCAAATAACCGCAAAAATTCGTAGTTTTATGCCGCATAAAAACGCATCGATGCCCTCCCTCAAAATAGATCTTTCCGATAGTTTTGAAAAAATACCCGTAAAAGTCTTCGATACGCCCAAAACGGGCTCGAAATACGTGGCTGCAGAGATATCAACCCTCATCCGCCAAAAACAGCAGAAAAACGAACATTGTGTACTCGGACTGGCCACGGGCTCCACCCCCATCAGCCTGTATGAAGAGCTTGTTCGGCTGCACCGCGAAGAAGGATTAAGCTTCCGGAACGTCATTTCCTTTAACCTGGACGAATACTACCCACTCGAGCGCGACGCCCTCCAGAGCTACTGGAGCTTTATGCATCGCCATTTGTTCAACCACATCGATATGGACCCGGCCAATATCCACGTCCTGAATGGCGAACTCCCCAAGGAAGAAGTAAAACAACATTGCCTGGCCTTTGAAGCGCTCATAGCCGCCTCAGGAGGGATTGACCTGCAGGTACTGGGGATTGGCAACAACGGGCATATCGGCTTTAACGAGCCGGGCAGCAGCGTGCTGTCCAAAACACGGATTACCTCCCTCGACAACAACACCCGCATCGCCAATGCCTACGAATTCCAGAATATCTCGCAGGTGCCGCGCATGGCCATTACGATGGGCATCAGCACGATCCTGCAGGCGCGGCGCATCCTCCTGATGGCCTGGGGCATGAAAGCCCCGATCGTCGCAAAGAGCGTGGAGGGGCAGGTGACCGAGCAGGTGCCGGCCAGCATCCTGCAACAGCACAACGATTGCACCTTTGTCATCGACGAAGTGGCCAGCGCCGAACTCACGCGCATCAAAATGCCCTGGCTCACGGGCGAATGCGAATGGACCCCCCAGATGATCAAGCGCGCAGTGGTGAACACGGCCCTGAAACTGCAGAAACCGGTGCTTAGCCTTACCAGCCACGACTATAACGAACAGGGGCTGAGCGACCTGCTGGTAGAAAAGGGCGAGGCCTACGATATCAACCTGCAGGTGTTCTACATGCTGCGCAACAGCATCACGGGCTGGCCGGGCGGTAAACCCGCATCCGACATACCCGATCACCCCGAACGCAGTGAACCGCACCCCAAACGGTGTCTCATCTTTTCCCCTCACCCAGACGATGACATCATCAGCATGGGGGGTACCTTTATGCGGCTGCACGACCAGGGGCACGAGGTGCACGTGGCCTACCAGACCAGCGGAAATATCGCCGTAACAGATGAGTTCGTGACCCGCTTTCTCGATTTTGCAGTGGGTTTCGAGGAGCAGTTCGGCATCGATAACCAAAAAAGCCAGCAGGTGCTTGCCGATGCGGCAAAATTCCTCTCCCACAAGAAAATGAACCAGGTGGATCCGCCGGAGATCCGCTCCATCAAAGGGCTGATCCGGCGATGCGAGGCGAATGCTACCTGCCGCTATGTGGGCCTTACGAAAGACCGCTGTCATTTCCTGAACCTGCCTTTCTATGAAACGGGAACGGTAAAAAAACAACCCATGTCGGAAGAAGACATCCGTATCACGATGGAAGTACTCAGGAAGGTGCGCCCGCACCAGGTGTATTGCGCCGGTGACCTGGCAGATCCGCACGGCACCCATAAAGTGTGTCTCGACATCGTTTTCGAAAGTATGCGCCGGCTGAAAAAAGCAGGCGAGCCCTGGATCAAAGACTGCTGGGTGTGGCTGTACAAGGGTGCCTGGCAGGAATGGGCTATCGAAGACATCCAGATGGCCGTACCCATGAGCCCCGAGCAGGTAATGAAAAAAAGGTTTGGGATATTTATTCACCAGTCGCAGAAAGATATGGTGCCCTTCCAGGGGAGTGACAGCCGCGAATTCTGGCAGCGCGCCGAGGACCGCAATGCCCATACGGCCGAGCTCTACGCCCTGCTCGGGCTTACCCGCTATGCCGCGATGGAGGCCTTCGTGAGGTGGATGTACTGATACGCCTCTTTCCCGTTTGTTCTGAAGAAACCTCCTAATTTTGCGGGCGCTTATGACTGATCCCACCCCTGTTTCCTGGAAAGCCGCCTGGCACAACCCCTTATTTCGCAAAAAACTGCTGGTCGGGCTATTGCTGATGGCCGTGATCCTGGCCAGCTTTCACCCGTTCTTCGTGTGGGCGCAGCAACGTGAAGGAAACACCCTCCATGATGCGTTGCTGTCGTGGCTGCCGGCCCGCAATGTGTCCGTTGCAATATTCATATTGCTCTGGTCAGCCTCCCTGCTTATTACCTACTGGAGCATCCGCCGGCCAATGGTGTTCCTGGTATTTTTATGGGGATTTATCCTCCTTTCGGTTTGCCGTTTTATCAGCATTTCCTGTGTTCCGCTCGAGCCACCGATGGCGCTGATCCCGCTTCACGACCCCCTGGCCAACAGTTTTTACGGGAAGAATTTTATTACTAAGGACCTCTTTTTTTCAGGGCATACCGCTACCCAGTTCCTGATCGCTTTTTGCGTGCCGGTGAATAAGTACAGGTGGATCGTGTTCGCCTCCGCCGCAGCGGTCGGCATCCTCGTGCTCGTGCAGCACGTGCATTACACAGTGGACGTGCTGGCGGCGCCCCTTTTCACCTTCGGCATTTACCGCCTCGCGCGTTATATCGTGAAGGTTTAGGCTAAAATGCCTCTCCCAACTGGAAGTATAAACCGCTGTTGTCGCCCTTGCCGATGCCATAGTCCAGCCGCAGGTTCAGCTTTTCGCTTTTGTTCAGGGCAAACCGAAGGCCGCCGCCGTAAGAGAATTTCAGGTCATCAAATGTGTAGTCGAATGGTGTGTGTGCTACATCTCCGCAATTGGCAAAGACCACGGCCCCGAAGCGTTTGAACAGGGGCACCCGGTATTCGGCCTGGAAAACAAGCTGGTTTTTGTCGCGGTAGCGCCCGTCGTAATAGCCGCGCATACTGGTGGCCCCTCCGAAAGTGGCGAGGCTGCGAAGCGGGATGCTGTCGCCCACATTGGTGAAGCTGAATGCCTGTAAAGCCAGTACCTGGTGATGGTAGATCCGGATGAACTTGCGCAGGTCGATCACGTAGTTGGTGTAGTTGTAGCCCGATCCGAAAACGTGGTCGAAATGATTGAAAAAGAACTGGGCGAAACTCCCCTTGTCGGGGGCGAAGGCATCGTTGCGGTCGTCATAAGTAAAACTAAGACCGAAACCTGAGGCCTTATAGCCGTTACGTCCGGCGACCAACTGCTGGTCGAATATCCCCCCTTTATTGTAGTCAACCTTCATAACGTTCTGAAACTCAAACAGAATGCCACCAAAAAAATTGTGCCCCAGGCTGCGCATCAGGTGGAGATATATATAATATTGTTCAAATTTGTAAGCCTCTTCATTGGCATCGGGTGTATTCTTGCCGATTCCCCAGAATTTGTCGGGAAAAGAGCTGTATGACAGCTGCTCGTTGAGAATATACCGTTCCCGGGCGAAGTATTGGGTGCCATTGACCGCCGTAACGAGCTGTTTATCGAGGGAATAGAGTGCCAGCGCCTGTATGCTCGAGGTACGGGACAGGGTATCTTTATGGGATGACCGGAAGGTGATCGAGGCGGCCCCGCCGAAGGAAAGGCTGGTTTCGATGGAATTAGCGACCAGCGGAAAAACGAGAATATGACGGTTCTTCGTATGCACGGTATCCCGGGGCATCGTCACGCTGTCGCTCTGCGCGGCAGCACCTTTCATAGAGATCACTGCCACGGTTGAAATGATCCACTTGCAAAACCCCGGATTTATACGCATAAAAGCCAAATTTACTCTACTAACGTGTTGAAAACGTGCAATTTTTGTATAAAAATATCGTTTGTATAATTTTTTTATAAGCAGTACCTTTACACTTTTGTAATTAATTACTTAACATTACAATCCGGTTACATACCCATAACTGATTCGAATGAAAAAATGGAACAGCAATTTTGAGTTAGGTGATTCATTGACCCAGGACCAGTTAGATTTTTTTGATGAGCATGGCGTGATTGTTTTTCGCAATTTTCTGGACCGCGAAAAGGTGGCGACGTATGTCAGCGAATTGAAGAGATTGGAAACCGAATGGTTACAGGAAGGCCGGGACAAGGTGAACGGGATACCCCTGAAATTCGGGAAGGACGACAAAGGAAATACCACCATTCAACGCCTCTGCTTTACGTCCTTGTACAGTGCTCCCCTGCACGATCTTGTCAGCGAATCAAGGCTCCAGGCCCTGATCGCCCTGCTGGGCCCCTACGATGGCCGTATCGCGGAAAATGAGAAGGATGGCCTGGTGATCAACAACTATATCAACACCGAGAATAGCGGCTTTACCCAGATGGGCTGGCATACAGACAGTCCCCGCGACCTTTTCCTGGGCCAGAAGATCATGCCGATGCTGAACGTTGGCATTCACCTGGATACCTGCCTGTTCGAAAATGGCGGTCTTCGCGTAATGCCCGGCACACACCGGCAGAACATGCTCAAACTCCTGTTCGGCAAGAAATATTTTATTGACAACAGCGATGACGACCGCGAAGTGGGTTTCGATATCTATTCCGGCGATCTCAGCGTTCACGACGGCCGTTTATGGCACCGCGTAAAGCAGTCCCCACTTTACGGAGAAGCCAGCCGCCGCCGCGTTATGTATGTTCCGATCATCACCGGTAAATACAAGCCCAAGAGTGAAACCAGCAAAACTCCGTTCTATCACCGGCTGGCATCCAAAGTGCCGCGCTGATATTTTTCTACATCATTCTGAAGAGGTCAACTGATGGTTGGCCTTTTTCTTTCAAACCCTATACAAATGCCCACAGCACTGATCACCGGCGCCAGCAAAGGAATTGGCAGGGCCATCGCCGAAGAATTCGCACGGCGGGGGATCAATCTCCTGCTGACTGCCCGCGATGAAACCCTGCTGCAGCAGGGAACCGATGAGCTTATCAGCAAGTATGGAATCCGGGTGGCTTTCCTGGCACTCGACCTCACCAGTACCGATGCTGCGACACAGCTTGCCAGCTGGGCTACCCGGCAGGCACCTGACCTGAATATTCTCGTTAACAATGCGGGATACGGCCTCAGCGGCAATTTTGAAAAATACAGCGCGCTCCAGCACGAAGAAATGATGCAGGTGAACATGAACGTTCCCCTCGAGCTCTGCCTCCTGCTCCTGCCCCATCTCCGCCGCCAGGAGAAAGGATACATCCTGAATATTTCCAGCTCTGCAGCCTACCAGGCGGTACCCGGACTAACGGTGTATGCCGCCAGCAAGAGTTTCATGCTGAGCTTCAGCCGTGGACTCCGCTATGAATTGCGCAAAACGAATATCTCCGTGACGGCGGTTTGTCCCGGTGCCACGGACACCGATTTTCCCAAACGCGCGCAGGTTGGCGCCAAGGCGCAGAAAGCGGCCGACAAGTTCAATATGAAGCCCGAAGAAGTGGCCAAGCAGGCCGTAGAGGCCATGTTCGCCGAAAAAGCAGAATACGTGACCGGGGTGGTCAATAAACTGGGCGCTTTCCTGGCCTGGCTGTTCCCCAAAAGCATGGCAGAAAAAGCGGCGGCAGGGATCTATGAATTGTAGTTTGATTTCTTTTTTGAAAGGCAAGCCTTTATATTTGCAGCCCAATTGAATCCCGATTTTTCGGGAAGACCGGCCTTGTAGCTCAATTGAATAGAGCATCTGACTACGGATCAGAAGGTTTCAGGTTTGAATCCTGACAGGGTCACAAAGCAAAGCCTCCTTAATAAAGGAGGTTTTTTTATGTACTATGCTTACGTTCTGAAATCTGAGGTCCGCGATAATCAGTTCGGAGTGGGAAGATTTTCTTAAGAGCTGATTTCAAGCTTATATCCTTTGCCGCGTATAACAACAATTTTGATATTCGGATCAAATTCCAGTTTTTTTCTAAGTTTTGATATAAACATATCCAGGCTGCGGCTCACTATAACTCCTTCATCCTCCCATATCTCTTTTTGTAGCCGGCTTCGTTCTATAGCCGCGTTAGGAGACAACGCGAATATGCGCAATACACGGGTTTCAGTTCTGGTCAGGTCTATGGTATTCCCATTTATCAGGAGCTTACGAGTCTCCGCGTTGAACGATATTGCCCCCAAAGTGAACATACCGGTATTCTGACTGCCAGGTAAGGCCCTCCGCGGCTTGACAGATCCCCAAAAAATAAATCCAATAAATGCCAAAAATGAAAGGGCACCCAAAAAATATCCATTCTTTGTTGTAGTTATCCCCGTTGATTTAAATTTAATGTTGATCAGGTAACATCCTATGGGTTGCCTTCTTCCTATACAGGCTACAATATCATCTTTCTTATTTTTTGATATAGCATATCCATAGGCTACACTGGCATCGGCACAGTTAAGTACGTTAACAACGTAATCACTTGCGAGCGGGTCTTTGGCTAACAAACGCTGAGTAGTATTCACCAGGGAGTCGGATTGAAAAGTAAAAGCATTCTCAAAACTGATCTGGTATTCATTTTCGGCGATCTTTTTTACTGGAAGTACCCGTGATGTACTGTCGCCAGACTGTAATAGTATTTCATGTCCGATCCGGCGAAGCAAAATTTCCCTTCTGGCAAAGTCAAAGTCATCATTGCCGGTCATGCTGAAAGCCACGCAGATGAGAGCGATAAACGTGAGTAGTAATAACCCGCCCAGGTACTTTCGGTTGAATGGCAGGAAATTTCTTCTAACTAGCATAGTGTCAAGGTATTATTTACACAGTTTACACTATTATTTACAATCCGGATTCCTCCGTCTGAAAATTATCAAACTATGTTTGTTGCACCAACTTTAAAAGTATCCGAAAAACAAAAGAACTGCCTTAAACGGATTGATTTGTCAGAAAATAGTTCTATGTCAATTAAACCTGAAAAAAATATGAAAAAAGTTATTTATGGGCTGATCTTCTCGCTGGTTGTGGTAAGCGGACTAGTATTTGCCAATCGCGAAATCAAACGTGAACCTTCTAAAAAATCAACCCCAAAGCTACTCTCTATTGCTGAAAGGAAAGCCGAATTAAAAAAATGGGAGGCTACCCCTGCTGGTATCAAGTACAAAAAATGGGAAGCGTCTCCCGAAGGCAAAAAAGTGCTTGCCGGTGCTGCTAAAATCAGCAAGCACATGAGTTCTTTTACCAATATGGAGGCTGTGGTAACCTCCCTTTCTCTTCCGCCAGGCTCATTATTAGGTTTCGGAGTGATGGCCCGGATTAACGGTGATGATTATATTATTAGTTTTGGGCTGGAAGAGTCTGACAAGAATTTTTTTAACCTTACCAATGAGTTTCAGCAATTGCATAGCCTGAAAGTTAACGACAAAATAATTATAAGAAGCCATAGTGTATCGTACGCGCCTAAGTATTCTTATCCAATAGTATCGGGCGACTATGTAGAACGAGATAATAAAATAATTTATAAACGTGCCCCTCGCAAAGGCGGTTGCTGAGTAAATAAATTGTGAAATACGCACACGTATATGCCCCATGGAAATATGGGGCTTTTTTATTTGCACGGTAATGTCTTATATTTCCTTTGTATTACTTTGCTATGCAGTTTTGCATTTATTGATGAACCGCCCTTCCAGGCGCCCCAAATTATCGCCCATGAACCGCTTATCCCTGCTTCCCCTTTTAGCCTTCGTGCTCTTTTCTCCCATCTCTTCCAGGAGCCAGGCTGCATCCACCCTCGATCCATCCAACCCGTTCTTTTCTGCCAGCACCCTGCCCCTGCAAGCCCCGGCTTTTGACAAGATCAAAAACAGCGATTTCAAGCCCGCCATCGAAGCGGGCATGAAGCAGAAACTGGCCGAAATGCAGCAGATCGCCGACAACCCTGCCCCTCCTTCCTTTGCCAACACACTCGTGGCGATGGAAAAAAGCGGCCGCCTGCTCGCCAGGGTCAATGCCGTATTCAATACGCTCACCGGCGCCAACACCAACCCCGAACTGCAAAAGCTGGAACAGGAAGAAGCCCCGAAACTGGCCGCCAACAATGACGATATCCTCCTCAATACAAAATTATTTAAACGCGTAGAGGCCATTTTCGAGAAGCGTGACCAGTTGCATCTCGATGCCGAATCAAAGCGTCTTGCAGAGATCTATTACCAGAACTTCGTTCTGGGCGGTGCACGCCTGTCCGAAACGGATAAAGCAGCGCTCAGGAAACTCAACCAGGAAGAAGCCTCCCTTCGCGCGAAATTCAACAGCCAGTTGCTCGCGGGAACTAAGTCAGGCGGGCTGGTAGTGGACAATAAAGCCGCCTTGGCCGGTCTTCCCGATGAGGCGATCGAGTCGGCCGCCCGCAATGCAAAGGCCGCCGGCCTGGCTGGCAAATGGCTGATCTCCCTGCAGAATACCACGCAGCAGCCCGAGTTGCAATCGCTCACCGACAGAAACACCCGGAAAAAATTATTCGACGCCTCCTTCATCCGCACAGAAAAAAATGACGCGAACGATACCCGTGCCACGATCGCACGTATCGCGCAGATCAGGGCGCAAAAGGCGAAACTGCTCGGGTTTACCAACTATGCGGCCTGGAAACTGCAGAACCAGATGGCCAAAACGCCGGAAGCCGTTGAGCAGTTTCTGCGCAAGCTGGTACCCGCAGCCACGGCCAAAGCAAAACAGGAGGCAGCAGACATACAGGCGCTCATCGACGGGCAGAAAGGCGGTTTCAAGGCCGAGGCCTGGGACTGGAACTTCTACGCGGAGCAGGTGCGCAAGGCCCGGTTCGACCTCGATGAGAGCCAGATCAAACCCTATCTCGAAATAGACAATGTGCTCCGCAATGGCGTCTTCTATGCGGCGAACCTGTTATACGGGCTCAGTTTTAAGGAACGCAAGGACCTGCCCGTGTACCAGGAAGATGTGCGTGTGTTCGATGTATTCGACAAAGACGGCAGCCAGCTCGGGCTGTTCTATTGCGATTATTACAAACGCGACAATAAAAGAGGTGGTGCCTGGATGAGCAATATGGTGGGCCAGTCTAAACTGCTGGGCACGAAACCCGTCATTTACAACGTTTGCAATTTCAATAAGCCGGCACCGGGCCAGCCTGCGCTGATCAGTTCATCCGACATGCGGACGATGTTCCATGAGTTCGGTCATGCCCTGCACGGCCTGTTTGCCAGCCAGGAATATCCGCTCCTTTCCGGAACGGCCACCGCCCGGGACTTCGTGGAATTTCCCTCCCAGTTCAATGAACACTGGGCCATGGACCCCAAAGTGATCAGTCATTACGCCATCCACTATAAGACCGGACAGCCTATCCCGCAGCAACTGATAGATAAAATTAAAAAGGCATCCACTTTTAACCAGGGGTATTCCTTTACTGAAATACTGGCGGCCCACAACCTCGACCTGGAATGGCACACGCTAAAGCCCGATGCACCGTTGCAGGAGGTAGATCAGTTCGAATCGAATGCATTGCATAAAACGGGTCTCGACCTGCCCCAGGTACCGCCGCGTTACCGGTCCAGCTACTTCTCACATATCTGGGGCAGCGGGTATGCGGCCGGTTATTATGCTTACTCCTGGACGGAGATGCTGGCGCACGATGCCTATTCCTGGTTCGAGGAGCATGGCGGTCTCACGCGCGAAAATGGGCAACGTTTCAGGAACATGGTATTGTCCAGGGGAAATTCGGAAGACCTGGGAAAAATGTTCCGCGATTTCCGCGGGCATGATCCGGATATACATCCTTTGCTGGTGAGCCGGGGACTGGTTGCACAATAAGCCGGATGAAGGCATTGCCTTACTGCAGGATCGCCTTTCAAGAATACAGGTAATTCCCCGGTGGCCTCGGGCTGTACTGCCGCGCGCTTATGCGGGTCGGTCTGCCCCTTGTTATACCATCTCCCGAAAAAAATATTGGTGCCCGATGCAACCTTTCTATCGCGCCAAAGCACTCATTCCATATCCAGTTCAGCATGACAGATATTGAAGACCGGGTTCTTGTGAAAAGTTTTTTATTGACCAGGAGTGAAACGATATTCCGGCAATTATACCGGAGGCATACGCCCGCTATTTACAGGATGGCGCTCCATCTCTGCGACAAAAATATACAGGTTGCAGAGGATATTGTCCAGGAAACCTGGCTCAGGGCCGTTTCATCACTTGATTGTTTCCAGTGGAGGTCCTCTTTTAGAACTTGGCTATGGGGCATTGCCATCAATTGCTCGAGGGAATACAACCGAAAGAATAAAACCAACGGCCCGCCGCCGAACGAAATTACAGACGTCCAGGAACGACAGGACATAAAAATTGATATCAACAATGCACTGGCAACTCTGTCACCGGGTTACCGGGAAATACTGATCCTGCATGACCTGGAAGGGTTCAGGCATCACGAGATCGGTATCCTCCTTGAGATATCCGAAGGAACCAGTAAAAGTCAATTGCATCATGCCAGGAAGGCATTACAACGCATTCTGAATTAAAAGCTTACTCATGGAAAATACAGATAAAGGGAAATCCACTGATGGCGATGCCCAACAACTGAAAAAAGTATATGCAATGGAATTGCCGACCGCCGGCGCTGAGGAGAAAACATTGTCTATTTTGAGGCAACATGGACATTTCACCCTCTCATCATCCCGAAAAAAGCATTTCCTCGCCGTTGCTTTCTCGGCAACTGTAATCGCCTTTATTGCTGGTCTTCTTGCAGGAAACAGCGCCCCGGGCAAACACAACATTCCCGCAAACAAGAACGAATACCTTTTGCTTTTGTACGAACCGGCTGACTTTGTCCGTAATGCATCACACAGCAAGGAATATGGCGAGTGGGCCAGACAACTGGAGCAAAAAAACATAGTCGCCGAAGGAAGGGAGCTGAGCCCGCAAAGCTGGGGGATTACCAACGGGCAGTCAAATATGGCTACCGTCGCTTCCATAAATGGAGACAAAAATCAGCCCACCGGTTTCTTTCTTTTGAATGCACTTTCACAGGCAGAGGCCCTGCAAATTGCTTCAAGCTGCCCGCATTTGAAATACAACGGTAAAATAGAAGTGCTGTCAATAAAAACTGGCCAATAAAATGAAATACCTGTTTATCGCGATCGCCGTTTTTTTATATAGCCCCTCTGATGGGCAACCCGGGAATGAGATCGCCCGGCTGACCACATATGGGGTCAGGATCAATGTGCCCGATATGAAGAAAGCGCTTCAATTCTATCGCGGCATGCTCGGATTTCAGGTTCGGCAGGCGAGCCCGGATAGCAATACAGTTATGTTACAACCAGCAACGGGGAATGACAGGATCATACTGAAAAAGGTAAACTATCTCCTTCCGCAACAGGAAAACGAATCGGGCGCCTGCCTGACCCTGCAGGTGAATAACCTGGACTCATCCATCGCATCTTTAAAAGAAATTGGGATAGACCTCAGCCGTCAATCCATAAGAAAAGAAGGCGTAGGGTACGCGATCTATATATACGATCCATTTGGAACGCGGATCTCCCTGATGCACGAAACCGTAGTTAAAAATGCTGCATTCAATGAACCGCGCATCTACAATTACGGGTTTTATATTCCGGATATGGAAAAGGGAAGGCAGTTCTTTACCCGGCAGTTGGGCTTCACCGAACGAACTTTGAACTATTTACCGCTTGACCTTCCCCTGGGCCATAAGAGTGGCAGTTTTGCCTTCATGTTACACACGCGGGATAATATTAAAAGCATCCGGTACAATTCAACTGACAATGAACCGGTAGTCATCCTCTTTCAAACAAAAGACATTCAGCAATTGATAGCCGAAATGAGTGTTCAAAAAATATCGACAAAAAAAATGACTGAAGATCCTGTTACCGGCAGAGCTGTATCTTTTTATGACCCGTTCGGGTATCTGTCCGAAGTCATTGAAGTGAGATAAAAAAGGATCATCCCGGTTCGCGAGGCCAATTATCCTATAATAAAAAAAATCTCCCTCGGAGAGGAGCAGCTTTTATTGCCGCTCTTTTCTTTTTACTCATGGTGAAACCATCGCGTCCTGCAACACTATTGTCGTTACATTTCAGAATTGGAAAAGAATTCCACGCTGGATTAAATATTTCATAAATCGGCAATACTTCACTTTTCGTGAATTTTCGCTACTTTTATACCACCCAAAATGAGGGTCCGGCTGATCAAGAGAAAGTCGATTGAAGGTTTTGCCGTACAGAATGCAGGCAGCAGGGCTTCTTTCAGGCTCTGGCTGACATTTCTTAAGATGGCAGATTGGTCCGGGCCGGGGGATATTCTTGAAACCTTTGGCTCTGCGGATTCGTTGGGCAATGGAAGTGACAGGGTGGTGTTTGATATCGCCGGTAATAATTACAGGATGATATGCAAGTACCATTTCGGGGTAACAAGGATTCATTTATACATTAAATGGATAGGTACACATGCCGAATACACAAAACTTTGCCATGCCAACAGACAAATATGCCGTGAACAGCTATTAAAACAAATTACGATGCAAGCTTTACAATATAAGATCATAAAAACAGGTGCCCAGTACAATAAATACTGCGATATTCTCGAGGCATTGGTCTGCACTACCAGAAAAGCCAAAGCCATTCATGATGAAATAGAATTGCTCACCTTGCTCATCGAAAAATATGACGCAGGGCAGAACACCTTCAAAGATGCAGACCCCATAGAATTATTGAAGGCCCTGATGAAAGACCATAAGATGAAAGCGGTTGACCTGGCTGACCTTTTGAAAGTAAGCCAGGGATTGGTTTCTGACATACTTCATTACAAAAAGGGTTTATCCAAAGAAACTATTCGAATCCTGTCAGAAAGGTTCAAATTGAACCAGGAAGCCTTTAACAGGCCATATCAATTGCATATGCCGGTAAATCCCGGATACAAAGGAGCAAAAATGATGACTCCCAGGAAAAAACTGGCAAAGGCGTCTTAAAGGGTTGCTAACACTTCACCATCTTCTTTTTCTTTCCCAACCCTCCCTTCGTCTCCACTTTCTTAATGTATTCCATCGCAGAAGGCACTTTACACGCCGTTCCGCCCATATCGATCGTTACCGGTCCGATGCGTTTGGCCGCAGCCAGTACCTCTTTTCCCAAAGGCAGTACATAAGAACCCAGCGATATGAGGAAGCGGTTCATGGCCGAGCGCACTCTGTTCGGGGCCGCATGTATTTCTTTCTCCACCCTCATCAATAATTCTTTGAGGCCAGGCAGGTCCAGCGCGGTATCGGGGTGAAAGGATACCCACTCGGCGAGTGTGGCCCATCCGGCCGCAGCAATATTTTCTTTTTTTGAATCGATCCACTCCCATGCCAGCGCATACCCATCCGCACTGCCCGTAGCTACCCAGGGCACCGTGTACTCGGATATGTTCTGCGAAACAGCCTGTTTTACCCAGGTACCCAGGTCGGCTTTCGTCATCTTCGCGTCGTCCGCGATCAGTCCCGCCAGGTACATCGCATCCGCATTACCAGTAGCATACAGGTCCTTTGCCAGCTGGTAGTCTGTTTTGATCTTCTTCTGAATGGGCTTCAGGTATTCGATCTTCACACCAAAAAAAGGTTCTTTAACGCCATGCTTCAGCAGGATCTTTTTGATACTGTCGCTGCCTTTCGATTGCAGTTCGGTCATGATCTCTTTTACGGTCATGTGCTTTGGTTTGATTTAAAAATACGGCAATTCCCCATTTCATGCAATGGCCGCACGTGCCGTTTTCATTTGTGACTGTCTCATCCTGCTTACATTTGATGCCGCATGGCCATTTCCAAACTTACGATCCAGGAATTTATCACGGGGGCATCCAATGCCCTTGTACTGGATGTGCGCAGTCCGGGCGAATACAGGCATGCGCATATTCCCGGCGCATACCCATTGCCGCTGTTCACCGATGATGAGCGCAAGGTCGTAGGCACGGCCTATAAACAGGAAAGCCGGGAAAAGGCGATCAAACTCGGACTCGGGTTTTTCGGGCCGAAAATGGTGACCCTCGTGGAAGAGGTGCAGGCGCTGCTCGCTAAAATATCCGTTTCGGGCACAGAGCGGCCGCGCATTATAGTGCATTGCTGGCGCGGTGGTATGCGCAGCGCCGGTGTTGCCTGGCTGCTGGACCTGTATGGCTTTGAAGTATACACGCTAACGGGTGGGTACAAAGCCTGGCGCAACTGGGCATTGCAGCAATTCAGTAAGCCCTGGCCGCTGCTGGTAACAGGCGGCTATACGGGAACTGGGAAAACCGGCATTCTTCTGCAGTTGCGGAAACAGGGACATCCCGTAATTGACCTGGAGGGATTGGCCAGTCATCGCGGCTCCGCATTCGGCGATCTTCCCGGCGCCACCCCACCCTCGCAGGAAATGTTCGAGAACCTGCTGGCCACCGAACTGCACCGGTTCGCAGGTGAAGATAATATCTGGATAGAAGACGAAAGCCAGCGCATCGGCCCGGTAAATATCCCCACTGAATTTTTCAGGCTGATGCATACGGCGCCCCTGTACTTTATAGAAATCCCTTTCGAAGAAAGGCTCGGGCATATCATAAAAGAATATGGCGACCTGGAAAAAGAGCAGCTTACCAATGCCATACTCCGCATCCGGAAACGCCTGGGCGGCCTGGAAGCGAAAACGGCGATCTCCTTCCTCGCAGAAAACAATATTCCCGAATGTTTCCGGGTGCTGCTGACCTACTACGACAAACTGTACCGGAAAAGCCTCCAGCAACGGGTGGCGACCACCGTCGAACTCGAAAAGGTTGACCCGGTAGCAAATACCTCTTCCCTATTACAACGAACCCTCCAGACACATGACTGAAACCATACAACTCACGAAATATTCGCACGGCGCCGGCTGCGGCTGCAAGATCGCGCCGCAGGTGCTGGACACGATACTGAAAAGCAATCTTGCGGCGCCTGACGATAAAAACCTGCTTGTCGGCAACAGCAGCAAAGACGACGCGGCCGCATACGACATCGGGAACGGCATGGCGCTGATATCCACCACTGATTTTTTTATGCCGATCGTAGACGATCCATTCTCTTTCGGGCGCATAGCGGGCGCCAATGCCATCAGCGACGTATATGCCATGGGTGGCAGGCCTATCCTGGCGATTGCCATCCTGGGATGGCCGGTAGACAAGCTCGCACCCGGGGTCGCACAACAGGTAGTGGAGGGCGCCCGCAGTATCTGTGCTGAAGCGGGCATTGCACTGGCAGGCGGTCACAGTATAGATAATCCCGAGCCCATCTTCGGCCTCGCGGTGAACGGCCTTGTTCGAATCGAACACCTTAAAAGGAACAGCACTGCACAACCCGGCGATCTGCTGTTCCTGACCAAGCCCATCGGCATCGGGCTGTTGTCTACCGCGCAAAAAAAAGGATTGTTACAGGAAGATGATCTGCAAACAATGATGAAACAGCTGATGCAGCTGAACAGTGTTGGAGAAAAACTCGGCAGCCTCCCCGGCGTTCATGCGATGACGGATGTAACAGGATTTGGATTGATGGGCCACCTGGTGGAAATGTGCGAAGGAAGCAGGCTGAGCGCCACGGTTCACTATCTGCAAATCCCCATTATACCGGCCGCAGAAAAATACCTCGCGATGGGTGCAATACCGGGCGGTACACAGCGTAACTGGGCCAGTTATGGCCAGAAACTGCAACTGGCAAAGGATCTCCCCCCTACTGCAATGAACATACTCGCCGACCCCCAAACGAATGGCGGATTGCTGATCGCCGTAGATAAAAAATCTGAAAAAGAATTGAGAGATATTCTCACCGCTTCACAATTGACCTGCGCAATGATCGGCGAACTCACGGAGCAAAGAGAACTGCCTGCATACGTCCGCTAGCCCGCCGACAACAACCCAATACTCTTTTTCCAAAAGAATTTTGCAGGAAAATATTTATACCTATATTTGCAACCAATCGGTTGCGTATTAAATTATGACAAGAGATATATTCCAGGCCATTGCAGACCCCACCCGCCGGTCCATTCTCGGGCTGCTGGCCATGCAGACCATGACGCCCAATGCGCTGGCAGAACATTTCAGCAGTTCGCGGCAGGCCGTTTCCAAACATCTCAGGATACTGTCTGAATGCGGCGTAATCAAACAGAAAAAGGATGGGCGTGAAATTTACTATCATTTCAAGCCAAAAAAAATGAAAGAGGTGGACCTTTGGTTGAACAAGTTTCGTGCCTTGTGGACGGATCGCTTCGACCAGCTCGACAATCTATTACAGGATTTATAAAATCAACAGCACATGACAAACAACACGGTGATCACCAGAGACGTTCCCAACAAAAAACTGCATGTTACGCGCGCATTCAATGCGCCGGTAGAGAAAGTATGGAAAAGCTGGACGGACGCCGGCCTGCTCGACAAGTGGTGGGCGCCGAAACCCTGGCGGGCCGAAACAAAAAAACTCGATTTTAGTGCAGGCGGTTCCTGGCTGTACGCAATGATCGGCCCTGATGGTACCACTGCCTGGTGCAAACTGGAATACCTGGAGATCGTTCCCGGGCAATACTTCACTTCACTGAATATATTCTGCGATGAAAACGGGCAAGCCAACCCCGATTTCCCCGTGATGCACTGGACAGTGAGATTCCAGGCGACAAATACCGGTTCGTCTGTCGGTGTGGAGATACGCTTTGATAAAGAGGCCGACCTGAACCGGATCGTTGACATGGGCTTCGAAGCGGGCTTTACCATGGGCCTGGGTAACCTCGAAGTATTGCTGGCGGGCCAATAGCCAGTATAAGAAGAAGTCCGGCAAAGCCTTTCATTTTGATAAAAGGCCTTTCATTTTGATAAAGATAAACTTGTCATTTTCGGCGAATGCCCGTTTAAAAAAAACTTCAGACACCTTTCCTGGCCTGAATTTCAGCTGATTGCGTTCGCAATCGACCTGATAGTGGCATATTGTTTGGCGGGGGATGAACAAAACCTGCATGCATAGGTTGATCTGATGCATCCGGCAACCGGTGCAACTGTTTTAACCGCTTTTTGCTATGTAACGGATTGTTCATCACGTATGGCACTACAAAGTTCTGTTGTTTGCGGGTTGATCTTTCTTTCAGCTGTGCTATTGTCATGGCCATTGGGCAAATATCTCAGCAGGGTTTTCAAAGAAGAAAAAACTTGGTTTGATTTTTTACGCCCTGTGGAAGATTTCATATACAAGGTATGCAGGATAGATAGCAAGGCCGGGATGAATTGGAAACAATACCTCTCGGCCATTTTTGTCATTAATGCGGTATGGTTCATTTTAGGGTTTGCCATCCTGCTTTTACAGGGCAAATTATTTCTGAATCCTTCAGGAAATCCTTCAATGGCGTGGTCCCTTGCCTTCAATTCAGCGATTAGTTTCGTAACCAGCACAAACCTTCAGCATTATGCGGGAGAAACCGGGGCCACGTATCTTTCCCAGCTGAGTGTATTCATGTTCCTGCAATTTGTAAGTGCCGCCACCAGCCTCGCCGCCGGCATAGCGGTACTCAGGGGATTGGCGAACAAGGGTTCTTCTGATCTTGGCAATTTTTATAAAGACTTTCTTCGTTCACTGACGCGCATTCTGCTCCCGCTCTCCATCGTGGCGGCGGTTCTTTTTATGCTTAACGGAATGCCGATGACCTTCAAAGGGTCGGACACCATTACAGGACTACAGGGTGATACCATTCACGTTGCGAGGGGGCCGGTAGCTGCCATGGTCCCCATAAAAGAATTGGGGGCGAACGGTGGCGGCTTTTTCGGGGCGAACGATGCCCATCCTTTTGAGAACCCAAACTATTTTACTTTTATCCTGCATGCGCTGATCGTATTACTGCTGCCTATGGCATTTATATTTTGCATGGGCCACTATCTCAATGTAAGACGCTTTGGCAGAATGGTCTTCGGGGTAATGACAGCCGGGTTTCTATTCGTTACCATACCCATCATTATACAGGAAACAAAAGGCAACGCGGATATATCAGCGATGGGTATAGACAATGCTTCGGGCAATATGGAAGGAAAGGAAATTCGGTATGGAAGCTTTTACACCGCCTTCTACAGCGGTATCAACGTTGTAGTGCCCGCCGGAACCGCAACAGGGATGCACGACAGTTATATGCCGTTGAGCGCCGTGTTTATGCTGATAGGTATGCACGTGGACGCCTTTTACGGTGGGCCCGGAACCGGCTGGCTGAATTTTTTTATTTACCTGGTCATCGCTGTCTTTTTAGGAACACTGATGATTGGAAGGACTCCTGAACTCTTTGGAAAGAAAATAGCGATGCGGGAAATGCAGGTGGCCGCATCGGTGTGCGTGGTTCAAACGCTGGTTCCGATGCTCCTTGCCGCCGTGGCCTGTTACATATATGTTCATTATCCCGGGGGAAACACAGGCCTGAACTGGCTGAGCAACACGGGGCCCCACGGATTTACTGCCATGGTATACGAATATGTATCCTCTGTATCGGGTAATGGATCAGCATTTGCAGGCCTCGGGAATAATACTGTGTACTGGAATGTTACCACGGCCTTTGCCATGCTATGCGGCCGGTTTGTTCCGATGGCAGGGGCATTTATGATCACCGGGCTGCTGGCAGCAAAGAAATATGTTTCGCCTTCAACAGGAACGCTCAGGATTGATTCCGGTACGTTCGGCATATTTCTGTTCCTGGTTATCCTGGTACTCAATGTATTGTCTTTTTTACCGATATTCATGCTGGGCCCCCTGTCAGATCATGTAATCTAAACTACCGGTTGCTGCCGGCATCGTACATTCGGGTCTTTAACTATTCGAATATGAATACGGTACTGATCCTGGACGATGAAGAAAAGCTCCGCTCATTGCTGGGCCGCATCATTTCACTGGAAGGCTTTACAGTATGGCAGGCAGGTACCGTGAAAGCCGGCAAGAAGATCCTTGACAAAGAAAATATAGATGTGCTATTATGCGATGTAAAATTGCCCGATGGCAATGGTGTAGACATGCTGAATGATATAAAGGCCAGCCACCCCCTGGTTGAAATTATTTTACTGACAGCCTTTGGCAATATATCCGATGGCGTACAGGCGATGAAAAACGGCGCCTTCGATTATATCACCAAAGGCGATGACAACGCCAGGATCGTTCCCCTGCTCCACAGGGCAATGGAAAAAGTGAAATTGCAGCAGCGTGTGCAGCAGCTGGAGCAACAGGTAAGTAAAAAATACGGGTTTGATGGCATCATAGGTCAATCCAAAGAACTGCAGGAAGCCATTGCGATGGCAAAAAAAGTAGCGATGACGGATGCCACCGTATTGCTGCTTGGAGAAACCGGCACCGGTAAAGAAGTATTTGCGCAAGCCATTCACTATGCAGGCCAGCGCGGTGAAAAACCCTTCCAGGCACTCAATTGCAGCGCCATCAGTAAAGAGCTGCTGGAAAGTGAATTGTTTGGCTACAAGGCCGGCGCTTTTACCGGAGCAAAAACAAATAAAAAGGGCCTTATCGAGGAAGCTGACAATGGCACCTTGTTTTTGGACGAGGTGGGCGATATGCCCATCGACCTGCAGGCGAAATTGCTGCGCGTCCTGGAAAACCATTCTTTTATCAAGGTAGGCGATACCATTTCAACCACTGTGGATGTAAGGATCATTGCGGCCACCAACCGCGATCTCGCACAGGATGTTGCGCAGGGGAGGTTCCGCGAAGATCTCTTTTACCGGCTGAATATTTTTACGGTCACGCTCCCTCCTTTGCGCGAGCGTAAAAAGGATATTCCCCTGCTGGCCGAATATTACCTGCACCTGTTCGCTGCAAAAACCAATACGCCGGACAGGACGATGAGCCGGGAGTTCCTGAACCGCTTGCAGATGCATCCCTGGAAAGGAAATATCCGCGAGCTAAAAAATGTAATAGAACGGGCCGTCATTCTAACAGACGAACCCGAACTGACCCTCCATAACCTTCCCGCTGATCTGCAGACAACCGAACAGCAGGCCAGCAACCCGTTTGAGCTCGCCTGTATGGAAAAGCTGCATATTCAAAAAGTGCTCGCTCATACTTCCGGTAACAAATCCCAGGCGGCGAAGCTGCTGGGTATTGGTACAGCCACCCTGTACCGAAAGATCGAGGAATATAAACTAGGCTAGATCGTTCTCTCAATATGATAAAGAAGCCTCTCATTCTGAGAGGCTTCTCATTTACCGGTATGACCGGCAATTTTGACCCCCTCTTCTACAACACAATACAGTAGCGGATTTCAGCCGTTTCACAAAGGCGGCCGCCTTAAGGGCACGCCATTTGGCATGCCCTGACAAATCAAAATCATATGTTAACGCTCGTTTTGATCCTCGCCGGCCTTGTCGGCTTTGGCCTTTTCTTTAAAGCCATCGACTTTTTCGAAAAAATCTAAATCTTATCGATCATGATAGTCCTGTTCATCATTGCCATCCTGGTGTTTTGCTATATCTGTTATGTACTGGTAAAACCCGAAAAATTTTAAACCTGTATTATGAACTCAGAAATATTTGGCGTGATCGTCATGTTTTTGGTGATGATTATCCTCGGCATACCGCTAGGCCGCTATATCGGCAAAGTATTTAACGGCGAGAAAACCTGGGCAGACCCCATTTTCAACCCGCTGGATAATTTGTTTTTCAAGGCCTCGGGTATCCAGCCTCAGAATGAAATGAACTGGAAACAGCATCTTGTTGCCTTACTTACCATCAACCTGGTGTGGTTCCTGCTGTCTATGTTTGTGTTGATGAACATGGGTTGGCTGCCGCTTAATCCCGATGGCAATCCATCGATGACTGCGGACCTTGCCTTCAACACCTCGATCAGTTTTATATCCAACACCAACCTGCAGCATTATGCGGGTGAAAGCGGCGTATCCTACCTGGGGCAGCTGATACTGATGTTGTTCCAGTTTATCAGCGCCGGAGCGGGTATGGCGGCATGTGCTGCTGTGTTCAAAGCCATGAAGGAAAAGCAGGCAGAAGGGTTGGGAAATTTTTACAACTATCTTGTCAGAAGCTGTACAAGGATATTGTTGCCTATCTCCATTGTTGTGGCTGTACTGCTGATGTTCAGTGGTACGCCGATGACGTTCAAAGGCAAAGACCGTTTCATTTCACTCCAGGGTGATACTGTTAACGTATCGCGCGGTCCGTCTGCAGCCATGGTGGCCATCAAACAGGTAGGCACCAATGGCGGCGGCTTTTTTGGCGCGAACTCAGCCCATCCCCTGGAAAACCCGAATTATTTTACCAATACAGTAGAGAACGTTTGTATCGTTCTCATTCCCATTGCCCTGATTTTTGCGATGGGCTACATGCTGAAACGAAAAAGACTGGCCTGGATGATATTCGCCGTAATGACGGCGGGCTTCCTTCTTTTATTGCTTCCGTCCCTCTACGAAGAAATGAAAGGCAATCCTGCCATCGCCAAGCTGGGTGTCGTGCAGCCATTGGGCAGCATGGAGGGCAAGGAAATCCGTTTCGGTTCCGCGGCTTCGGCTTTCTGGGGTATTACCACTACCTGTACCTCCAATGGTTCCGTGAATGCAATGCATGACAGTTTCACTCCTTTAACGGGCATGTTCGCGATGATGGGTATGATGATCAACTCGTTCTATGGCGGCGTGGGGGTTGGTTTTTTGAACTTTTACATTTTTATCATTATCGCGGTATTCATCAGTGGCCTGATGGTCGGGCGTACCCCGGAATTCCTCGGCAAAAAAATCGAGTCAAAAGAAATGAAGATCGCCGCCATCATTGCATTGCTGCACCCGTTTGTGATCCTCGTCGGTACAGCGCTCGCCAGCTACCTCTATGCACATAACCCGGTGCTATATGCCAATTGGCTCAATAACCCCGGCAACCATGGTTACAGTGAAATGCTGTACGAGTATACGTCTTCGTCGGCCAATAATGGGAGTGGTTTTGAAGGCCTGGGCGATAATGTCCGATGGTGGAATATCAGCTGTGGAATTGTGATGCTGCTCTCCCGGTTCCTGCCTATTATCGGGCCCGTGGCTATTGCGGGCATCCTGGCCAAAAAAAAATATATACCGGAAAGTGCAGGTACCCTCAAAACCGATACGGGCACATTCGGCATCATGATCTTCGCTGTCATTTTTATAGTTGCCGCGCTTTCGTTCTTCCCGGCCCTGACGCTGGGACCGATCGCCGAATTTTTTGGAATGAAATAAAACCTATCCCATGTCACACAGATCAAATAAACTCTTCGAGGGGGCTTTGGTGAAAGAAGCATTAAAACAGTCTTTCATAAAGCTCGATCCCAGGATCATGTTCCGCAATCCCGTCATGTTTACCGTAGAGATCGGCACGGCAGTTATGATCGGTGTCTGCATCTGGATCATGGCTGGTGAAAAAAGCCAGGGCGGTCTTGCTTATAATTCAGTTGTTTCAGCCGTACTGCTGCTGACACTCCTGTTTGCCAATTTTGCTGAGGCCATTGCAGAGGCACGCGGCAAGGCACAGGCGGATTCCCTCCGCAAGACACGCGAGGAAACACCCGCCAAATGGATACAACCGGTCGGGGAAATATTCGTAGATGAGATCAAGGTCGTTCCCTCCTCTCAACTAAAAAAGGGTGATCTGTTCTTTTGCGAAGCAGGCGACACCATCCCCATGGATGGGGAGATCGTTGAAGGTATTGCTACCATTGATGAAAGCGCTATTACGGGAGAATCCGCACCTGTGATCAGGGAATCCGGTGGAGACAAAAGCTCTGTGACCGGTGGAACCAAAGTGTTGTCAGACAGCATCAAAGTAAAAGTAACCACCGAACCGGGAGAAAGCTTTCTCGATAAAATGATCGCTTTGGTGGAAGGGGCCTCCAGGCAGAAAACACCCAACGAGATCGCGCTCACCATACTGCTCGCCGGCTTTACGCTGATCTTCGTTATCGTATGCGTTACTTTAAAACCTTTTGGCGACTATGCCAGCACGCCGATCACCATTGCGGCATTCATTTCGCTGTTCGTGTGCCTGATCCCTACCACGATCGGCGGCCTGCTGAGCGCCATAGGTATTGCCGGGATGGACCGCGCGCTCCGGGCCAATGTGGTTACGAAAAGCGGCAAGGCAGTTGAAACCGCCGGAGATCTCGACACGCTCCTGCTGGATAAGACCGGCACCATTACCATTGGCAACCGGAAAGCCACCCATTTTTACCCGGCCAATGGGGTGGAGAAAGAACATTTCATTACATCCGCGGTCCTGAGTTCGATGGCTGACGAAACCCCGGAGGGCAAGTCTATCGTGGAATTGTCGGGGGTCAACCCGCTGGGTTACAAGGTGGTTGATCCAACCTTCATAAAATTTACTGCCGAAACCAGAAGCTCCGGCATCGACTTTCAAACGACACGTATCCGCAAGGGCGCCTTTGATTCCATCCGCACCCTGGTGGAAAAGAACGGCCACGTCTTTCCTGCCGAAACCGCAGAAACGGTAAAAACGATCTCTTCCAATGGAGGTACGCCGCTCGTGGTATCTGAAAACGAAATCGTACTGGGTGTGATCGAGCTCCAGGATATCATCAAGCCGGGCATCCATGAACGCTTTGAACGCTTGCGGAAAATGGGCGTTAAAACGGTAATGGTTACGGGCGATAATCCGCTTACGGCCAAGTTCATTGCAGACAAGGCAGGCGTGGATGACTTCATTGCGGAAGCGAAACCCGAAGACAAAATGAATTACATCAAACGGGAACAGCAGGGCGGCAAGCTGGTTGCCATGATGGGTGATGGCACCAATGATGCACCCGCCCTGGCACAGGCGGATGTTGGCGTGGCGATGAACAGCGGAACAGCCGCGGCAAAGGAAGCAGGCAATATGGTGGATCTCGATAATGATCCGACCAAGCTGATCGAGATCGTAGAGATCGGCAAGCAACTGCTGATGACACGCGGAACACTGACAACCTTCTCAATTGCCAACGATGTGGCAAAATACTTTGCGATCGTCCCGGCGCTGTTCATCGCATCGATACCGGCGTTGCAGGCTTTGAATGTAATGCGGCTTCACAGCCCCGAGAGCGCCATTTTATCAGCCGTGATCTTTAATGCGATCATCATTCCCCTGTTGATCCCGCTGGCACTGAGAGGTGTAGCGTACAAGCCTATCGGGGCGAGTGCACTGTTAAGAAGAAACCTGCTGATCTATGGCCTGGGAGGCGTGATCGTGCCGTTCATTGGCATCAAGTTGATCGACCTGCTGGTATCCACCTGGTTTTAAATCTCAAATCGAAAAACATGAAACAACATCTTCTGCCCGCCATCAAACTCACCCTTGTTTGCCTGGTATTCTTTTGCGGTGTATATACTTTACTGATACTGGGCATTGCACAGGCCGCGCCAAACAAGGGAGAGGGACAAACCGTGTCGGTCAATCAGAAAGTGGTTGGCTACGCACTGGAAGGCCAGTCGTTTACTGCTGATAAGTATTTCAATGGTCGCCCCTCAGCGGCAGGCTATAATGCCGCCGCCTCTTCGGGCAGTAACAAAGGCCCCTCCAATCCTGAATACCTGAAAACGGTGAGCGACCGGATAGATACTTTCCTGGTGCACAACCCCGGCATCACAAAAGAACAGATCCCTTCTGACCTGGTTACCGCCAGCGGCAGTGGCCTGGATCCTGACATTTCGCTGCAGGGAGCCATGGTGCAGGCTGCCAGGATCGCGCAGGCCAGGCACGTAGCGAAGGAAAAGATCATATCGCTCATTCAAAGTAATACCGAAAGATCTGTCCTTAACGGGATAGAAAAAATAAACGTTCTTAAAATCAATATCCAATTAGACCATCTAAATGACATCAAATGAAAAAGAGATTTTTAACCATTGCATTCATCGCCATCACCTGTTTTGTAAATGCTCAAAAAGATTCTGTAACGCCCGTTGAAAAAATCCCCTTCGACGGGATCGACCAGACCTGGCAGAATGGGAGTGACAGAAGGGACTCATCTGTATTCAATAAAATGAAATACTTCACCCCAAGCATCCTGATGGATGTTGCATATACGCATTCGTTCAACAACCCGAACGACAATACGGTAGTGGGCTCTACGGCCCTGGCGCGCAACAATGAGATACAATTGAATGCCCTGCATTTTGGCGGTGACTTTTATTATAAGGGCGCAAGGGCCAGGATCATGACCCAGTTTGGCATGCGCTCGCAGGTAGTGCCGCGCAATGATTTCAGTCCTTATCGCGGGCAATACAAGCTGGCAGATGTATACCGCTTTTTAAGTGAAGCCTATGCCGGATATCACATTAATAAATGGTATGGCATCAATATAGACGCAGGTTTGTTCATGAGCTACATTGGCCTGAACTCATACTATCAGCCTGAAAACTGGGAATACCAGGCATCCTTCACATCCGACAATACCCCCTGGTTCTTTAACGGGGTCCGTATCCAGATATTTCCTTCCAAAAACCTCAAAATTGAGCCATGGCTCATCAACGGATGGCAGAGCTACGGCAGGTTCAACTCGATGCCCGGCCTTGGATTTAATGTAACGTGGATGAGCAGCAACAGCAATATTAAATTGCTGACCAACGACTATTATGGTACCGATGCCGCAGGGCTGCCCGACCGGATCAGGTTCCACTCAGATAACAGTTTCCTGTTACGATATTATAACCATCCTGAATCCAGAGGCGTGAGCCGTATGGCATTTTCACTTACCGGGGATATTGGCTATGAAAAAGGCGGCGGCGTAAATGGGTTTACCAGCGATCCGGTTAAAGGGCCAGCACAATATTTTGAAAGCGCCATGTTTTACAACCGCATCTGGTTCAATAAGAATAAGTTTGCCTGGACGATCGGCGGTGGTGTTATGACAAACCCCGGCAGGTACCTGGTGCTGTATCCTACAGGGCAGGCCAGCCCGTTACCTAACCCTAACAACCCAACCCAGACGGAAGGTGCTTTCCCCTTCAGTGCCAACCCCGGCGACCCGTTCAACGGCTGGGACATTTCCACGAATTTCGATTTTATGCCCAACCAAAGCATCACGTTCAGGTTCGAGCTCGTGAACCGGCATTCAGATGTTCCTTACTTTGCAGGAGCGGGTGGCGTTACTTCCCAGACAGGTTATACCACTACCCCGTTAGATCCCTCATGGAGACCCGACCTGGTAACATCTGAAACAAGATTCATACTGGCAATATTGTTCAGGCTGTAGGGGATTTGCAATTGGAGGCATATACCATGATATAATGTAACAAATAATGGATGATCCCAGAACATACGGCCCTGGTAAAGGCAAACTGAAAATTTACATCGGCATGAGCGCCGGTGTGGGCAAGACCTACCGCATGTTGCAGGAAGCGCATTCACTTTACAATAACCATGTGAACGTAAAGATCGGTTACATCGAAACCCATCGGCGCAAAGAGACCGAAGCGCTGATCGAAGGGCTGCCGGTCATTGCGCGCAGGCAGGTCTTTTATAAAGGCAAACAGCTGGAGGAACTGGATGTACAGTCAATTCTGCTCCTGGCACCACAGGTAGTGATAATAGATGAACTCGCACATACCAATATCCCCGGCAGCAAAAATGAAAAAAGATGGCAGGACGTACTGGATGTTATTGAGGCGGGAATAGATGTGATCACAGCCATCAATATCCAGCACATCGAGAGCATCAACCAGGAAGTGAAGAAGATCACCGGTGTAGAGGTGCAGGAAACAGTGCCGGATAAAATGCTCCAGCTGGCCAATGAAGTGGTGAATATTGACCTGACAGCGGATGAACTGATCACCAGGCTGAAAGAAGGAAAAATATATGACACCAGTAAGATCCAGCAGGCACTCCAGAATTTTTTCCGCCCCGAGAAAATCCTTCAGTTGCGTGAACTGGCCTTAAAGGAGGTGGCCGGGCAGGTAGAACGCAAGGTAGATTACGAAGTAACCCGTGACAATCTTTTGCGCCACGAAAAATTCCTCGCGTGTATGTCCAGCAACCATGAGACGGCGCAGCATATCATACGCAAAACGGCCAGGCTGGCCTCTTATTACAACAGCACCTGGTTCGTTTTGTATGTACAGACCCCAAAAGAAAGCGCGGACAAGATACCGCTGGCCGCACAGCGGCACCTGATCAACAATTTCAAAACGGCCACAGAAGCGGGAGCGGAAGTCTTACAGGTGAAACACACTAATATTGCAGAGGCGATCATGCAGACCTGCATTGAGAAAGAGATCACCACTGTATGCATCGGTAAACCACATTTGAATTTATTGCAGGTGATCCTTAGCACCGGTGCGTTCAATAGGTTATTGAAAGAGCTGAGTATAAATGACATTGATCTAATCATACTTTCCTGATGGCCGCGAAGCTGAAAACAAAGATCACCCTGGGCGTTGCCTTTTTATTCACGCTGCTGTTGCTGGTTGGCGGTACCGGTTTCTATTACCTGAATAAATCAACTACAGAACAACGGGATATTCTGACCGACAACTATGAAACCCTTGAATATGCCCGCGGTATGCTGCAGGCAATGGACAATTGGTCAGAGGATCCGAAAAATAAAAAAATACTGTTCGAGAAAAACCTGGAGGGCCAGGAAGGGAATATCACGGAGACGGGGGAACAGGCTTTGACGAAGCAGTTAAGAGCCCATTTCAACGGATACCTGTCGAGACCGGATTCGTTGGGGCTGGAAGCGGCGATTCGCAATGACATCAGCGGGATCATGCAGGTAAACCTGACGGCGATCGACACAAAAAATAAGAAATTCAGCCAGAATTCAGAGAGTGCAAAATTTGTGATCATGCTGCTGCTCACTATTTGTGTGCTGATCGGTTTCACCTTTGTCTTTAATTTCCCCGGGTACATTGCCAACCCCATCGTGAAATTAACGGAAGGTATCAAAGCCGTTGCAGGCAAACAATATGGCCAGCGGATACATTTGAACCGTACAGATGAGTTCGGGCAGATGGCCTCGGCATTCAACATCATGGCCGAAGAACTGGACAAATACGAGCACAGTAATCTTGCGAAGATCCTTTTTGAAAAGCAAAGGGCGGAAACAGTGATCAATTCGCTGAAAGATGCGAGCATTGGCATCGGGAAAGATGGTACCATCCTCTTTGCCAATTTACAGGCATTGCAACTGCTGTCTTTAAAAGAGACAGATGTAGTGGGAAAGGAAGAAAAAAAATTACACGCACAAAACGACCTTTTCCGCTTTTTACTGGATAACCAGGGCAGTCAGCCCTTTAAGATCGTTGTGGATGGTAAAGAGCAGTTTTTCAATAAAGAAACAGCGGACATCAGCAATGAAGAAGGATCCCTTGGCAGGATGATCGTATTGAAAAACATTACGCCCTTTAAGGAACTCGATGTAGCCAAAACCAATTTTATTGCCACCATATCCCATGAACTCAAGACACCGCTTGCTTCTTCAGACTTTAGCCTGAAACTTCTCGAAGATGAACGCGTTGGCCCGCTGAACACCGAACAGAAGGAACTGGTGCAGCATCTGAAGAGCGACAACCAAAGGCTCCTCAAGATATTGAGCGAACTGCTTGACCTCAGCCAGGTGGAAAGTGGCAAGATACAGCTGCATATATCCGCAGTGGATCCGAAATTACCACTGCAGCGGGCTCTTGAGTCCGTTATGGCGGCGGCACAGAAAAAAGGCGTTGAACTGAAAAAGATAATAGCTGAAAATATACCGCCTGTAAAAGGCGACGAAGAAAAAATGGCCTGGGTGCTTATTAATTTCCTAACCAACGCCATTAAATATTCGCCGGAAAACACCGTGGTCAGCACGGAGGTCAGTCACCCGGGGAATGGGAACATTATATTCAGTGTGTCAGACCAGGGCAAAGGCATCGCTGCAGAACACCTTCAAAAAATATTCGATCGCTTTTACCAGGTCCCCGGCACCGGAAAAGCCGGAACGGGCCTCGGTCTTTCCATCAGCAAGGAGTTTATCGAGGCCATGGGGGGCCAGACAGGTGTAACCAGCCAGCCGGGGCTGGGAAGCCGCTTCTGGTTCAGCCTGCCTGCTGCCTGATACTCTTTCTCATTTTGATAATTCGTTTTCAAAATGATAGGTTTTTTTCTCCACCAAATTCTTCAAAAAAAGATCACTCACGCCGAAACCCTTTACAGTCTGGGGTTTCACGCTCACTGACAAATTGATTTTCACGTCAAAATATTGGGAAATACGCCTCATTTGACACGAAAAATGCCTGATTTTGACGTGCAAATATCTCAGTGGAACAATTTGATTGTGCACGAGGCATTGTACAGGCAACTCATCCCCCAAAAAAAAATTAACCTATTTCTACCGCAACTCCTCAAAAACGCCGCTCACTTTGTTCTTCCGCACATTGTCCCAGGAAAAATAGCGGCCGTTCATGGCAATATAGATGCCCGCCGGGAGGCTTTGTACAAAGGCCAGTGCGCCACCCAGGTTAAAAAGCCCGTCTGAGCTACCGAACTTAATAGGGATCATGGCGCCGGTGAGCACGATCGTTTTGTTGTGAATGGTATGGGCCAGCGCCTTCGCCGTTTCAGCCATCGTATCCGTTCCATGTGTGATCACGATCCTGCTTTCTGCACAATCGCGGCATTGTGCAATGATCAGTTCCCTGTCTGCAGCGGTCATGTCGAGGCTGTCTTTCAGCATCAGGGTGGTGATCTCTGCAGGCACCTGGCTCCTTCCCATGGAAAGCAGGTCCTGCAGGTGCGTATCTTTAAAATACAGTTCTCCCGTGAGGAGATTGTACTCCTTATCGAAAGTGCCGCCTGTGATAAAAATGCGTATAGCCATGGTAAAATGATCTGCCGCGAAGATACGGCAATCAACCCCGAACGGCCACCCGGCAAAACCGATGGACGAGCCATTTACACCGGTACTCCCCTGCTTACATTCACATTTTCCTTATCTTGAAACCCATTTTATCACCGCCGTATTTAACTACATATGAGAAAACAACTAGCTTTTGCAGCCATGATGGCCGGTTCCGTATGCACACAGGCCCAGCAGGGCCGGGTGCTCACGGCAAAGGACTATGAGCGCGCCGAGAGTTTCATGACCTACAACACCACACCGCTGGTGGACCGCAGTAATGTGCGTCCGAACTGGCTTGCCGGCGACCGCTTCTGGTATGCCGTTTCAAATGCTGCCGGAACCGAATTCATCCTGGTGGACCCCGCAACAGGTAATCACCGGCCTGCTTTCGATCAGCAGAAACTGGCCACCGCGCTGTCTGCCGCATCGGGCAACAGTTACATGGCAATGAAGCTGCCTTTTCAATCCGTAGAATTTGCCGATGACGGCAATTCGATCCGCTTTGCAGCCGATGGAAAAAGATGGAAATATGACCTGAAAACGGACCTGGTTACAACAGATAGTTCAGCGTCCGCTGCAGGCAGGGGACGCGGACAGGCTGGTGGCGGCGGACGCCCAGGCCGGGGTGGCGGCAATGAACTGATGTCGCCCGATGGAAAAAAAGCGGCCTACATCAAAGACTATAATCTCTGGGTACGTGACCTGGCCACTAACCAGTCGACCCAGCTCACCACCGACGGCATTAAAGATTACGGATATGCAACGGACAATGCAGGCTGGCAGTCGAGCGACAGGCCGATCCTGCGCTGGTCGCCCGATTCGAAAAAGATCGCCACTTTCCGGCAGGACCAGCGGAATGTCAGCGATATGTACCTGGTTACCACCAATGTGGGAAAGCCAGCACTGCGGAGCTGGAAATATCCGCTGCCGGGCGACAAGGAGATCATCACGATACAGCGCGTGATCCTCAATGCAGATCATCCGGGAGTGATACAATTGCAGGTACCCCCCGACCCGCACAGGGCCTCCCTGAGCGACGATATTTCGAGCAGCGGCACTTTCGATGATGTGGACTGGAACGAAGATGGAACGCAACTGGCATTCCTTTCCACCTCACGGGATCACAAGCAGGAAAAGATGCGCATTGCCGATGCGCGGACAGGTGCTGTCCGTGAAGTATTTGAAGAGACTGTTCCCACCCAATATGAATCCGGCCGGGGCGCCATCAACTGGCGCTACCTGCCTGCCAGCAATGAATTCATCTGGTACTCCGAGCGTGACAACTGGGGCCATCTTTACCTGTACGATGCGGCCACCGGAAAAATGAAGAACCAGATCACGAAAGGTGACTGGGTAGTAGAAAGACTGGTGAAGGTGGATGAGAAGAACCGTGTGATCTTTTTCAGCGCCAACGGGCGCGAACCGGGCAATCCCTATTTCGGGCACCTGTATAAGATCGGCTTCGACGGTAAGGGACTTACCCTGCTGACACCCGAGCCAGGCAATCACCAGGCTGCACTTTCTCCCTCCGGAAAATTTATCATAGACACCTATTCGCAACCGGATGTACCGCCTGTGATGGTGGTGCGCAACCTGAACGGGGACCTGGTAACGGTCGTTGAAAAAACGGATGTATCGCGGCTCATGGCAACCGGCTGGAAACCGCCTGTACCCGTATCAGTAAAGGCCCATGATGGCAAGACGGATATCTATGGGCTGGTGTTCACGCCGGTGCGGATGGATCCGAATATAAAATACCCGGTGATCGATTACATCTACCCCGGCCCCCAGGGCGGCAGCGTAGGCAGCTGGTCGTTTTCGCCGTCGCGTTCAGACCACCAGGCACTGGCGGAACTGGGTTTTATCGTAGTGGTGATCGAAGGCACGAGCAACCCTTACCGGTCAAAAAGTTTTCATGATATGAGCTACGGTAATATGGCAGACAATACCATCCCCGACCAGATCGCGGCCATCCGCCAGTTATCCGCGCGCTATCCCATCGATACCAACCGGGTTGGTATCTGGGGGCATTCCGGCGGCGGGTTCGCTACGGCAACGGCCATGTTCCGTTACCCGGATTTCTTCAAGGTGGGCATTTCCGAATCGGGCAACCACGATAACCGTAACTACGAAGACGACTGGGGAGAAAGGTATGACGGGCTGATGGGCAATTCCGACTATGATGCGCAGGCCAACCAGAACTATGCGAAGAACCTGAAAGGCAAACTGATGCTCGCACATGGCATGATGGATAACAACGTACCGCCTTCGAATACCATGCTGGTGGTAGAGGCGCTGGAAAAAGCCAACAAAAGCTTCGACCTGGTGATCTTCCCCAATTCACCACATGGCTATGGCCCCTATGCACCTTATATGATGCGCAGGAGATGGGACTATTTCGTGAAGAATCTCCTCGGTGCGGAGCCCCCGGCTGACTACCAGATGCGTGGTGGGGGCAGGGGCCAGTAACCTATTTTCACAGAGAAGCGTTCCGCCGTATGGCGGAACGCTTTTTTTATACACTCCAGGTGGCTGTTTCCCATGGGAAATGATTAATTTGTGAAGCAAAACCCAATCACTATGTCACTTACCTCACCCCGGAATACCAAGGGCGGCAACAAAAAAACGGCGCCCAGCCCACACAATGCCCAGGGCTCAAAGTTCATTACCAAGCCCGGCGGCAATGTACCCATTGTAAAAAAGAAGGTTTCTACCGGTTCGCGCCGGGGAAGCTGAATCAGTTCTATCGGAACACGATGGCGAAACCCGGGGATTTCCCCCTTATGTGAAGAGAAATGCAATGAAAATTATTTTCCCACATATGGCAGAAAGTGCTACCTCCCTAAGGGAATCTTACCTTACCTTAGCAATGCTAACTAATACCCAATCACTTAAATTCCACAATCATGGCAAAAGCCGCAAAAAAAGCAACAAAAAAAGCAGCTCCTAAAAAGGCTGCGAAAAAAGCTCCCGCTAAAAAGGCCGCAAAGAAAGCAGCTCCTAAAAAAGCAGTAAAAAAAGCCGCCCCTAAAAAAGCTAAAACAAAACGTAAACTCAATCCTGCCCTGATGGTGCCGGTACAGCCCTCCGAGCTGCTGGGTGCAATCGTTGGTAGCAAACCCCTGCCCCGCAGTGGCATCATCAAAAAGATGTGGGAGTACATCAAAAAGAATAACCTGCAGGATCAGAAGAACAAACGCATGATCAATGCGGATGACAAACTGAAACCGCTGTTTAAAAAACCCCAGGTTTCCATGTTCGATCTTGCGAAGATCATTTCACAGCATGTAAAATAATTTCTCCCGAAAGCGGCCTTCAGGGCCGCTTTTTTTTGCCTTATTTTTCCTGCAGGCAGCGCAGCTTAACATTCTCCTATCAAGTGTATGACCGAAAGGGCATGCATCTTGCTTACTACGGTCGCCCAAATATCCATTCCTATGCGCCGTACCTGCCTGCTTCTCCTGTTGCCTGGTTTTATTGCCTGCAAAAAAAACGCAACAACGCTATCCCCTGTCACGTCAACCTCGCCCTGCCAGGTCACGTTGGCCGATGCAGAGAATATTTCCATCTTCCCGGCAGACAACCCCTGGAACATGGCTGTGTCTGCCTCTCCCGTCGACGACCGCTCCACTGCGATCATTGCTTTGCTTGCGCAGGGAGCGCCCTCCGTGAAAGCCGACTTCGGAAGCGGGCTCTGGAACAATGCCCCGATCGGGATTCCCTACACGGTAGTGTGCGGGAGCCAGCCGAAAATTCCGGTAACCTACCGCGCCAACCAATACGATGGCAATTATGGAGATGAGAGCGATGCAGGTCCCTTTCCCATCCCACTCAATGCGCCCATCGAAGGGAATGGCATTGGCGACAGTCACGTTATTGCCCTCGACATCGACAATAAAAAACTGTACGAACTTTACAATGCGTCGGTGTCGTCCGGGGGATGGACCGCCTCCAGCGGTGCGGTATTTGACCTGTCCTCGGATGCGCTGCGGCCTGATGGATGGACTTCCGCGGATGCCACAGGGCTGCCGGTTTTTCCGGGCCTGGTGAGGTATGAAGAGGTATTGAAAGGGCTGATCGACCACCCCATCCGGTTTACGCTCAGCGCGTCAAAAGTATCCCGCAACTATATCGATCCTGCGCGGCATAAAGTGAATGGCGGCAATGTGAGCACCGCTGCGCCGGTTCCCATGGGAATGCGCTTACGCCTGCGATCTTCGGTGGATATTTCCGGCTACTCCGCCACCAACCAGGTGATCCTCGCTGCCATGAAAAAATATGGATTGATACTGGCCGATATCGGGTCAGACATGTACATCAGCGGCGCACCTGATAGCCGCTGGAACAACGATGACCTGCAATTACTCGGTAAAATAAAAGCGACTGATTTTGAAGTGATCCGAATGGGAACCCTGCACTAGTGCCAGTGATCAGTAACCATTTGGTTACCTTTCATACAGGGAGTCGATCTCGTGAATGATCTCCTGTTCCTTCGTGGCCACCCTTCCATATTTTGTTTTTATCCAGTTCGTATTGCGCAACGAGTGTGCCATTACCTGCACGGTCGGGTTCGGCAGCAGGGCGGCAAAGTTGTCAGAATCATCCGGCTGCAATACCAAATGGTTCGTAAAGAACTGCCGGAATGCGGCCTGGTCCCGCTGGTAGCCGCTGATCTCGCTCACCAGGGAAGGCACGAGCATCTGGTACAGGTCCAGTATGTTATTCCTTAACCGTATGTCTTCTATCGTATTGATACGACCGCTGGAGCGAAATCCTTCATACCGGGCATTGTTGGGAACAAAGCCAACGGCATTGAATGTATTATTGCGGAGGTACACAAGGCTATCGGCTGAAAAGATATGCCCCTTCGCCACCTGCCTGATCATGCTGTAGTTGCGGGAATAACGGGTAAATCCCCCCACATCACTGACGATCTCCAGGCTGTCTTTTTCAAGGTCGGTACGCAGCCCTGACAGGAATTCCTTTACTTCGGCCTGCTCGTGCGCATGTTCCCGCTGGCGCTCCAGGAAGGCCGCCAGCGATACGGCGAAAACAATGATCACTATTTCAACCAGCACCTCCTTTACTTTCTTCCATACAGACAGGTGCGGGCTTTTCCAGGTGCGGTAGATCTTGCGCGTGTGCCCCGTGATCTCAGTTTCCATGCAGTTGGTTTTGTGGTCAAATTACCATCGCAGGGATTGCGCGCTCCGGTTTATTGTATGAAAGGCAAAAAAGTCATCCCGGCAGTTATCTTCGCAGGGATGAATTTAGACGGGAAGCGGCCATTTGTTTTGCCGTTCCTGTTCGCGGACACCAGCATTGCGGTCTATGGAAAAAATGTTTCAATTGTATTTGCAGGTCAATGCGGGTTCGCTGCACCCCTATCCTTATGCGGCGCTGAGCGCGGATACCGACAGGCTCATCCATTTTTCGGATGAGAACATCGCCATTGCAAAAAGCGAGGAAAGCTGGTTCATCGAAATGGACTATGTACCTACTTCCCGGTTTTTCCCATTCCCGCTGGATATGCTCGATCAATGGGTGGAAGAATATACCGGCCAGCGGGAGTATATGCTGGTGGCCCGGTTTACGGAACACCGGCATGTGACGCTCACCTACCATTCCCCGACGAATGAGGGCCCGAAGGACTATCATATTTTTGAAGGCTATCCCGATCCGCGCGCAGAGGAACTGATCGGAAGAATCTATTCTTTGCTGGAGGACGCGCGGAGAATGGTGTGGAACGTTCCGTAAGAACGCTTCCTGCCGAAGTTGCATGGTTATCCCTCATATATGCATAAAAAAAGTACGGATGCGGCATCCGTACTTTTCATCATTCCGTCAAAAATCATTTGGCCTTCCGAACAAGAATCTGCCCGTTCATGTTCGTCATCATCATCTCTACGCCTCCTCCATTGATCTTACCGTGCACCCAGTCTTCCTTCTCGAGTTTATACATTCCCTTTTCGGCCGTTTTTTTGGTGGCGGGCGATGTCGGGTCGATGGTCATATCGAAATCTGAATATATCTGACCACGTTCTGATTTCATCTTGACCGTAGCGGCGATCGCTGCCGGCAAGGTGATATCCACATTCCCATTGAGCGTTGAGAAGGCCATCGGTGACTTTGCATCTACGGACAGAAAGCTGACCAATACACGGCCGTTCACAGTGTTCGCCACCACCGACCCGGAAATATTGGTAGCCTTGATAGGTCCGTTGACATTGGTAATCTCCAGTTCTCCTTTCACGTTATCGACAGTAATATCCCCGTTGTTGACCGTAGATAATTTGAGCTTGACATCCTGCGGTATTTTCAGGCTGAGCTTCAGGTTGCGGGCATTGCCGGAGTTGTTCACGGTAACGGCATTGTCTTTTTCGCGTGCCTGCACTTCATACCCTTTTCCGGTTGAAATACGTCTCATGCCGTTCAGGGAGTCGCCGCGCCTGGTCCTGGTTTTAGTATCTTCTGATGTGATTTCGATCAGGATATCCTTTCCTGCATATCCTGTTACTTCGATCGAACCGTTCAACTGATCAACATGCAGCTTATATGGCTTGCCGGGATTGCTCAGCGGCACCACCATTTCTTCTTTATTGTCGGCCTGTGCAAAGATCTGCGTTGCACCTATGGTCAGTAATAACAGCAGAACCCATTTGATTTTTTTCATGACTTTATGTTTACGATTGTTTTTTGATATAGATATTTCCGTTCAATGTTTCAAAGTGCAGTGAACTGCCCCCTGACCCGATCCGGATCCTTGATTCGCGGTTGATCCTGTACACCGTGCCCTGCGACTTTTTATCCTCCGTTTTGGATATGGTTGCCGGCAGCATTTCCGTATTCTGGAAATCGGTGTAGACTTCCCCATTCATCGTTTTATACGATACATCGGCGGCCAGGCTGGCAGGATACGTGATACGGATCTCGCCATTGACGGTATAATAAGAAGACTTTTCAGGCGGGTTCACGAGGTAATTCACGTGAACGCTGCCATTGACAGTGCGCGCGTTCGTGGTATTCTTCGCGTTCTCTATGGTGATGGGGCCGTTTACATTATTAACGTGGAGAATGCCTGCCACATCTTTTACGTCCACCGAACCATTGTTCACTGTGGAGGCGCAGACGCTCAGGCCCATTGGCACACGAACAACGAACTCCGCCTTGTAGTTGTATTCGATCCGGTGATAATCCTCGTCGCTGTGCCAGCCGCGGCGGGGCCTTGAGTCGTGCGGTCCGGCGATATACGCAAAGATGGTATCGCCTACCTGCTCAAATGCAATACTGAACTCCTTCTTGCCGGTTTCGAGCACATCGCCGGTTTTGGCGGTGATGGTCTTGTCGGCCTCGATCGTGACCTTGTCGCCGGCATATCCTTCGACCCGTACATTGCCATTGATGTTGTACACGCAGAATACGCTCCTGCTGTCTTTGGAAGATGGTGTGAACTCTTTGGACACGTGTTCCTTAAATTCCTGCGCGCTGGCGGCCGTAAAGGCAAAACAGAGCGCTACTCCCGCGATAACGGGACGGATGATCTTTTTCATATTTGGGTGGTTGATTGTTGCTAAATCAGTTGCTGTATACTTTGCCTGATCTTTACTTTGACCATTTCATTTACATCCTTGCGATCCAGCAGTTCCCGGAGCGGCTTCACGGATTTTTTCTCCTGCAGCTTCACCATGGCTCCTGCTATGGCCGACTGCATCAGCGGCGACTCCTGCTGCGCAATACTCCGGATCAGTCCCTGCCTGACGGCGGGATCGCGCGCAAAAGAAACCAGCGCCTCCAGGGTTACGAGCCTTACGTTTACATTAGGGTCCTCGTTCAGTGTGGTAAACAGGGCGTCGATCACCTGGCGATTGGCACTGCCACTTTCTGAAGTATAGTTCACCGCGCGGATCCGTTCGGAGGCAGATGGGTTTTCCAATAACGAAATGGTCATGGCCTGTTTCATGCTCTGCACCTGCGCGGAAAGGTCCTTTACCTGTTCGCGGGTACCTGATCCGCCCCGCAGATCGGCAATGAAATATCCGGCGATCAACCCGATCAGCAGCAGTGACAAAGTATACGCCCACTGAACCCGGAAACCGTTCTGCCACCAATCTCTCAACTGCCCCGCGGCCAGTCGCCACCTGCTTTCACGCACGTTTTGTTTTTTATAGTCGTTCAGCATCGCCTGGAACCGGCTCCTCATGCCAGTCGGTGCAGGCTCCGGCGCGAGATCCGACATCAGGTTCCAGATATGCCGGCTGGCTTCCAGTTCATCCTGGCAGTCGCTGCAATGCGCCAGGTGCCGGTCGCAGAGAATGCGCTCCTGTTCCGGCAGCTGCGAGAGCAGGTACCTCGAGATTTGTTCCTGTTTGAGATGATCGTTCATACGGGGTATTAACAAGTCACTTTAAAATATTGGTCTTTGAGCTGGTGCAGGGCGCGGTGTACCCGCACTTTCACCGCTCCCTCCGAGATATCGAGTATCCTCGCGATCTCCTGGTATTTCAATCCCTGGAACCGGCACAGGATCAGCAGCTCGCGCGTGTTGCCGTCCAGCTCCATCAGGGCTTCTCCCAACCGCTTCAGCTCTTCCTTCTTACCGCTGAAATCGTCTGGAGATATCGACCCATCGATCCTTTCTTCCAGGTCCGCCAGGTCCTGGTGTACCGGCGTTCTTTTGTTCTTCCTGAAGTGGTCGTTCATCACATTCCTCGCCACATGGTACATCCAGGTCCGAAACTCACCCTTACCGGTAAAGGACTGCCTGTATTTCAGCATCCGGAAAAAAGTATTCTGTACAATATCCTCGCTCACCTCTTTCTGCCGGGTCATATGAAAGAGATAGTTATATAATGCGCGGTGGTACCGCTCAAAGAGCAGACCCATCTTCTCTACATCACCTGCTTTTACCTGCAGCATGATGGCATTATCGGTGAGAATATCCAACTGTTTCGGGCTGTTTAGAACTAAATGTATCATATTAACTGCGGCAGTAAAAAAAGGTTACAGCAGCAGGCGATCTTTTTTTGCGGGCAGGGATAACTTCTAAGGGCGCTTCTGGTATGGAAATTGTCCATCATACGTACAAATAAACCCCATGAAACGATTACCCGCATTCCGGATACTGTTTATGGGCGCCGCCCTGGTGCTCGTGAGCCTTCTTTTCGCACCCGTCAGCACTCAGGCGCAGGCAGGTGTAAGTATCTCATTTCAAACCTTTTATGACCAGTTATCTCCCGATGGTTCCTGGGTCAATACCGACGATGGATACGTATGGGTTCCGAATGCCGGCCCTTCTTTCCGACCCTACGCCACCAATGGGCACTGGGTATATTCGGATGATGGATGGGTGTGGGTATCCGACTATCGTTGGGGTTGGGCCGCGTTCCACTACGGCCGGTGGCGCCAGGATCCCAGCCTGGGATGGTGCTGGCTGCCAGACACGGAGTGGGCGCCCGCCTGGGTGGTTTGGGGCAATTACAGCGACCGCTATTGCTGGGCTCCGCTCGGTCCGCACATTTCCTTCAGCGCGAGCTTTGGATGGAACCCGCCCGCCGCCTATTGGGTCAGCTGCCCCCGCCAGTATATTGGAGTGGGCGGTTTTCAGAGCCATGTGATCGTAAACAACGTCAGCGTGGTACGCAACATTACGGTGATCAGGAACAATACGATCAATAACCGCACGGTCAACTATCATCCCGGCCCAGCACGTGCAGACGTACAACGTTATACGCATACCAATATACAGCCTGCACATATCGTGGCAGGCCGTGCCCCCGGGGCCGATCATGCATCAAATGGTTCCGTATCGTTATACCGCCCAACGGTACAGCGTGGCGATGCGCGTACCGTGCATCCTGCAGCGGTGCAACCCAGGGAAAATGTGCACCAGAACCGTATCGTGAACCCGGCGGTCAAACCGCAACCTGTTGGCGCAGCCCCGGCTCATCTCAATGTACCGGCAGCCCGACCGGGCCAGCCTGCCGCCCGTCCAGGACAGCCAGCTGCAACGCCCCGGCCTGCCACTAATCCCGCCGCTCCCCGCCCGAATATACCTGCCAGGACCAATACACCCAGGCCTCAGCAACCCGTTCGCACCAATCCAAGCCCGGCCCCAGCACAGCAGCCTGCCAGGCCAGCAGAGACGGTAAGAAAGCCTGTAGACAATACGCCAAGGCAGATGCCGCATCCGCAGCAGCGGCCGACACCGACGCCGCCGCAGCAGCGGCCGGCAAATCCTGCTCCACAGCAGCGGCCAGCCCCGCAGCCAAGGCCCGTTCAGCCGCCGCAACAGCGTCAACCGCAGCCTCAGGCTCCGCGTCCTGCGCCAGCGCCCCAGCAACGCCCTGTACAACGCATGCCGGAACCCCAAAGGCCTGCGCCGCAGCCTCGTCCGGTTACGCCGCCACCAGGACACGGAGAACCGCCACAACGGCATGGATAAATATTATGTCAGTTTTTTTTAAGGCCTATCGCTCCTAAAACCGATTAGTCACACCAGTGGATAAGTCAAAACAACAGTCGCGCAGCTTTGGAATTATATTTGACCTCCCTGGGAAAGATTTTTCATTTACAATTAAATTCAAACAATTATGGCCCTAGAATTTACGGACGCCAACTTTCAAAATGATGTGATCGCAAGCGATAAATTAAGTGTGGTTGACTTCTGGGCGGAATGGTGCGGCCCCTGCCGTGCTATCGGACCCGTTATCGAAGAACTGGCAAAAGAATATGCCGGGAAAATAAATGTCGGCAAGGTAAATGTCGATGTGAATCCCAATGTCAGCGCTACCTATGGTATCGTATCCATCCCCGCCATTCTTTTTATCAAGGGCGGCAAGGTGGTGGACAAACAAGTCGGCGCCGTTCCGAAAAGTGTGTTGGACAAAAAGATCCAGGCCAACATGTAATCATATTGCGGTTAGTAGATAAAGTCCCGCTTCCCTACCGGAAGCGGGGTTTTTTATTTGGATATCCAGCGTTTCAGCAGGTTCTTGAGCCGCACGGCGGCAGGTATGGCCGCTTCACTCAGTTCCCCATCGAAGGGTTGCCCACGCCGGAGATAGTGAGTCGTGAGCGTACTGGAAGTAATCCCCCATTTAGCCAGGAACGTATAGTACTGTTTTCGCCGGGGGAGGCGGTGGGTGGATTTGGATACGAAATGATAGGCCCTGCTTTTTGAGACACCTTTAAACAAGCGTACACCCGCCTGCCACAGTTTCATGGAGAAATCAGGATCGGAATAAAATCCCGGCGAAAACTCGATGCTGTATCCGCCTACCAGGTCCCAGATAGAAGTATGCACCACATTCGGTGGCCAGGTGCTGCCCTGCCAGTCACCCTTTTCCAACCCGGCATATTCCCTCAACAGGTCGTCTTCACGGAACGAAACGATATCCCTTCCATAATCGTGAAAGATTGTGCAGGGGTTCCCGGGCGCGGGCTCGATCGCAGTAGATGACAAAAAGAAATAGGGATGCCCCACCTTTTTTATTTCATCGAACAGAAATTCATCCCAGCGCGGACATACGTACATATCGTCATTGAGGTATACCATATAAGATGTGCCCACCAGCTCCCTCCCTGCATTCAGCGCAAAACAGATCCCCACGTTTTCCCTGCTGTAGGTATAATCGATATCGGGCTGCTGTTCGATCCAGTCGAGCGTTCCGTCCCTCCCTTCATTCACATGAATGATCAGCTGGTGCCGGTAAGATGAATTTTTTCGGATGGCCGAAATACAGTTCTGCAGATAAGCCAGGTTATTCCAGGTAGGAATGAGTATGGAGAATACCCGTTCGTTTCCCGTTGTTCTTTTGTGCTTGGTGATCAATACAGGTTCTTTGGGCGAAAATAATTTAAATGTGCGAGGTTGGAGAGACAAACTGCGGCGGTATGGAACTTTGGTATAATTCCCTATCTTCATTTTCAAACTATCAATAACTGCTTATGGGACGTTTCCAGGGATTGTTCGGTATCATCCTGATTCTGGGTCTTGCCTACCTTTTTTCGAATAACCGTAAAAGGATCAATTACCGGCTCGTTGTCAGCGGCATCCTGCTCCAGATCTGCATCGGGGTTCTTGTATTGAAAGTTGCGCCTATTACCTGGTTCTTCCAGCAGTTGGGCCGGGGAATGGGTAAGATAGAGCAGTTCTCACGCCAGGGTGTCGCCTTCGTTTACGGAGGTGTTGCTACAAAAACCCCGCTGGGCGTTCTTGATTTCCGCGATGGCGGTTTCGTTTTCGCTTTCAGCGTTACGGCTACGATCATACTGGTTTGCGTGCTGGTCGCCATATTTTACCATTTCGGCATCATGCAACGGATCGTTGCGGTGATTGCGAAGGCGATGAACTTCGTGATGCGCGTGAGCGGCGCCGAAGCATTGAGCAATGTTGCCAGTGCATTTGTGGGCCAGGTGGAAGCACAGGTAATGATACGGGCATACCTGCCTACCATGACGAAAAGCGAACTGCTGGCGAGTATGAGCGGAAGCCTGGCCTGTATCGCCGGAGGAATCCTTATTATTTACGCGAATATGGGCGCCAAAGCAGAATACCTGCTCACTGCGAGTATCATGGCGGCGCCGGGGGCGCTGGTCATTGCGAAGATCGTATATCCCGAAACCGAGGAATCTCCCACCATGGGCAAGGTAAAACTGGAGGTAAAAAGCCCTTACAGCAATATCATCGATGCGATATCCCACGGCGCAGGCGATGGCATGCGGATAGCAGTAAATGTGATAGCGATGCTGATCGGTTTTATTGCATTAATCGCCTTTATCGACTGGGGGCTGTTCAAGGCAGGTCACCTTTTCAATCCTGACCTGAACCTGAGCCTGAACTGGATCTTCGGTAAATTATTTTATCCATTTGCCTGGGCGATGGGCGTACCCAGCCAGGACATCAATAGTGTAGCCACCCTGCTGGGCCAGAAAATTTCAGTTAACGAATTCGTCGCATTCAACAACTTTACAAGCAAGGCTGTACCAGTGATCACGACGAAAGGTGCGCTGATCGTTCAGATCGCCATTTGCGGGTTTGCCAACTTCAGCAGTGTGGGTATGCAGATCGGTGGTATCGGCGAACTGGCGCCATCGCGGCGGGCCGACCTGGCGAAACTGGGATTGCGGGCATTGTTCTGCGGAACACTTGCCTCCTATCTTTCCGCCACGATCGCGGGCATATTAATGAGTTAACCTTATAATCATTTCCTGCTCGTCATTCCCGTTTCTTTCAGGGGCCATCTTAACACCTGCATTGACCCTGCACTGATTTTTGTACGTATTTTTGCAGGATGGAATATATGTCAGGTGCCGAAGGCATCCTTTCTGCGACCACAGATACGCATCTCCGTTCTATCGGCAACAAGATCATGCGTCAGGAACGCCTGGAAACCGAAGACGGCATCTATTTATTTGAACATGCTTCTCTTCCCTGGCTCGGTGCTATGGCAAACAGCGTGCGCGAGCGCCTGCATGGAGATAAGACCTATTTCAACCGGAACTTTCATATCGAGCCTACCAATGTGTGCGTGTTCACCTGCAAGTTCTGCTCGTATTCCCGGCTGTATGCGAATCGGGAGGAGGGATGGGAACTGAGCATTGAACAGATGATGCACATCGTAAAAAGCTATGATAATAAGCCCGTAACGGAAGTGCATATTGTCGGTGGCGTGCATCCCAAGATGAACCTTTCCTTTTTTGCCGACCTGCTGAAAGCGATCAAGGCACATCGTCCGGCATTGCACATCAAAGGCTTTACCCCTGTGGAACTCGATTATATGTTCCGCAAGGCAAAAGTATCGGCAGATGAAGGAATGCGGATGCTCCACGAAGCGGGCCTCGATTCATTGCCCGGCGGTGGCGCAGAAATATTTCATCCCGATATCCGCACACAGATCTGCGAAGACAAAGTGGATGCTGAAGGATGGCTGGCCATACACGCAGCCGCCCATCGTCTTGGTATGCACAGCAATGCCACCATGCTTTACGGCCACATAGAATCTTATGCGCACCGCATCGATCATATGAACCGGCTGCGCGACCTGCAGGATATCACGCACGGATTCAACACCTTCATACCGCTGAAATTCAGGAACAAAGACAATGAGATGAGCAACATCCCGGAATCTTCAGTGATAGAGGATATGAAGATGTATGCCGTGGCGAGACTCTACCTCGATAATTTTCCGCACCTGAAAGCCTATTGGCCGATGCTGGGCCGACAAAATGCGCAACTCACGCTCTCCTTCGGCGTAAACGATATTGACGGCACCATCGACGACTCCACCAAGATCTATTCTATGGCAGGAAGCGAGGAGCAAACGCCTTCCATGAACACCGAGCAGCTGGTAACGCTGATCCGTCAGGTAAAACGGCAGCCGGTCGAGCGGGATACGCTCTATGGGGTGATCAATGATTTTTCCCTGGAAGAGGTGCCGGCCTGAGCATCAAAAAAATACTCCTGTTCTTTATCCGGAAGTTATAAGTAGTTGGTGGATGGATCGCAACCATCAGCATTCGCTCAGGCTCAGCGGTACATGAACGGCAAGGCCGCCATCGGCTGTTTCCTTGTATTTGCTGTTCATGTCCATGGCAGTGTCCCACATTGTTTTGATCACTTTATCCAGGCTCACTTTCGCATAGTCGGGTGAACTTTGGAGTGCCAGTTGTGAGGCCGTAATCGCCTTGATAGCGCCCATCGTATTTCGTTCAATACAGGGTATCTGCACCAGCCCTCCTATCGGGTCGCAGGTCATTCCCAGGTGATGCTCCATGGCGATCTCGGCGGCCATCATAGCCTGGCGCTGTGTGCCGCCCATGCCTTCGGTGAGCGCCGCCGCAGCCATGGCGGAAGAAACGCCGATCTCTGCCTGGCAACCGCCCATGGCCGCCGAAATGGTGGCGCCTTTCTTAAAAATGCTGCCGATCTCTGCGGCAGTGAGCAGGAAGCGGATGATCCGGTCTTCACTGTTGCCACCCGAAAAAAAGCAGATAATACATCAGTACGGCGGGTATCACACCCGCTGCGCCATTGGTAGGTGCTGTGACCACGCGGCCGAATGAGGCATTCTCCTCGTTCACCGCAAGCGCAAAACAGCTCACCCAGTCGAGTATGTACTGGAAATTACTGCCCCCTTGTTTTATCAGTCCGGCCCACTCTTCTGCGTTGTTGTACGCACCGCCCCGGAGCAGTTTTTTGTTCAGGTCAAACGCCCTTCTCCTTACATGAAGGCCTCCCGGCAGTTCACCCTGCGCATGGCATCCGCGATAGATGCAATCGTGCATGGTTTGCCATATGTTCAGTACGCCCTTTCTTGTTTCAGTTTCCGGCCGCCAGGCATTTTCGTTCTCCATCACCACTTCGCTGATAGACATGCCCGTTTTCATACACCAGTGCAGCAATTCGTCGGAGGTGTTGACGGGGAACGGCAGCTCAACAGCAGTTTTCGAAGAGGCGGTCTCTCCTTCCTGCACAACGAAGCCGCCGCCAATGGAGTAGTAAGTCTCGCTCCAGCTATCGCCATTTTTCTGCTCAACCAGGAACGACAGGGCATTGGGATGAAAGGGCAGAGACTCATTGTAAAGGAATTGCAGGTTCACGAGAGGATCGAATGTGATCGCGGCTTCACCCCCGAGTTTCAGCAGGTGCGTGCGGTCTATTTCGTTGATCGCCGGTGTGATCGAATCAACGGGGATTGTAACGGGGTCCGCATCGCAGAGGCCCAGCATCACGGCAATATCCGTTCCATGACCGCGGCCTGTTTTTGCAAGCGACCCATACAGCAGAACGGTAATTCCCGCCACTTCGCCGATGCCGCTTTTTTTACGGATGGATTCAACGCAGCGCATGGCGGCGCGCCAGGGACCCAGCGTGTGAGAACTGGAAGGGCCCACTCCAATTTTGAACATATCAAAAACCGAGATCGCTTCGTGTGGCATAGCAGGCAGTAAATTTACGTGATTAAATGAACACCTTGCCGCGCGGCATACCGCTTCAAAAAGGTTACTTACATTTGCTGGCACCATGAAGACACCTTTATCCTCTTTCCTGGAAAGGTTCAATGAACCTGAAACGTTGAAAATGGCCAAGCTGGGCCGCGAACTGCGCGCGCAGGGCGTCGATGTCATCGATCTGAGCCTGGGTGAACCGGATTTCGACACACCGCCGCATATCAAAGAGGCCGCCGTTCGCGCCATCCAGGATAACTGGAGCCACTATACGCCCGTTGCCGGTTTTCTCGACCTCCGCGAAGCGGTATGCACCAAACTCAAGCGGGACAACAACCTGGACTATCAACCGACAAATATCGTGGTGTCTACCGGCGCCAAGCAAAGCCTGGCGAATGCCGTACTGGCACTGGTAGACGAAGGAGACGAAGTGATCATCCCCACCCCTTTCTGGGTTACCTATTCCGAACTGGTAAAGATCGCACGCGGCGAAGTAAAGCTGGTGCATACGTCCCCTTCGAATGGATTCAAGATCACACCCGCGCAACTGGAGGAAGCGATATCGCCGAGAACAAAACTGTTCCTTTTCTCTTCGCCCTGCAATCCGTCCGGTGCAGTTTACAGCCAGCAGGAACTGGAGGCACTCGCGGCCGTATTCAGGAACCATCCGGGGGTATACATCGTTTCGGATGAGATATACGAATACATCAATTTTGTAGGCATGCACCACAGCCTTGCATCGATTCCCGATATGAAAGACCGCGTGGTGATCGTGAACGGGCTGAGCAAAGGCTTTGCGATGACGGGATGGCGGCTGGGTTATATTGCCGCCAATGCGGAGATTGCCAAAGCCTGTGAAAAGATACAGGGCCAGTTTACAAGCGGGGCCAACTCTATTGCGCAGAAGGCGGCCGTTGCGGCGCTTACCACCGACCTGAAGCCTTCCATGGAAATGGTGAAGGAGTTCCGCCGCCGCCGCGGGCGGGTGATGGAACTGATAAGTGAAATACCGGGGTTCCTGTGTAATGCTCCCGAGGGTGCTTTCTATGTTTTTCCCGATGTTTCGGCTTATTTTGGTAAGAAGGACGGTGAAACGATCATCCGCAATGCAGCGGACCTGAGCATGTACCTGCTGCACAAGGCGCATGTATCCAGCGTGATGGGCGATGCCTTCGGCGAACCACACTGCATCCGTTTCTCATTTGCCAACAGCCTGCCCAATATCGAGAACGGCTGGGCGCGCATTAAAACGGCCCTGGCCGCTCTCCGCTAAGAAATACTCCTTCCATAATGATTGCCGACATGGATGAGAAACTGATCATGTTCGAAAACAGGCTGCAGAAGGTTTTCCGGCACCGCAGCAAGCTGGCCCGCCGCCAGCAGGTTTCCTGCTACCGGCTGTACGACAATGACCTTACCGAATTCCCTTTCTGCATCGAGCTGTATGAGAACCGCATCTACCTGGCTGAATACCTCAAGCGAAACCGCGAAGATGAAGAAGACCCGGCCCACGAAGCATGGCTGGATGCCTGTGCCGCGGTGATCTGTAAAGTAACGGGGGTGCCGGATGACCAGGTGTATATCAAGGAACGCAAAAAAAAGGCAAACCGCCAGGATCAATATGAGCGCACCGACACAAAAGAAGCGTTTTTTACGGTGGAAGAAAATGGTTTGAAGTTCCTTGTTAACCTGTCGGATTATCTCGATACGGGGCTTTTTCTCGATCACCGCATTACCCGCCAGATGGTAAGGGAAGAGAGCGCCGGCAAAAGAGTACTCAACCTGTTTGCCTATACCGGCTCTTTTTCGGTGTATGCTGCTGCTGGTGGGGCAGCATCGGTGACCACGGTAGACCTGTCCAAAACCTACCTCGAATGGGCGGAAGACAATTTCGCGATCAACCGGCTGAAAAGCAAAGACCGGTATCATTTTATCCATGCCGATGTAAAGCAATACCTCAAAACCCTGCGGCCGGGAAGCTTCGACCTCGCGGTGATGGATCCACCCACCTTCAGCAACAGCAAGCGCATGAAGGATTTCCTGGATATCCAGCGCGATCACCCCGAACTCATCAATGATGTACTGGCGGCCCTGTCGCCTGGTGGCAGGATCTACTTCAGCACCAATTTTACCCGCTTCGCCATAGAGCCCGAAAACATAAAGGCAGCGAATATCAAAAATATAACCGGCGCCACCACCCCGTTCGACTTCGAGGGCAAGCTCAAAAGATGGTGCTACCGTATAGAACTGTAAATGCAGGGGAGCGTCGTAACAAAAGGGATCACCTGGCAGAATCGGTTGCTAAAAGATACTCACGTTTCATGCCCAGCAGGGAATACTGGTAAAATAACTGGTACCGCATGCCTACGGTATCTGAATCAAAATAAATGCGCAAGCGGTAATTATTGCCCCGCACGGGCTGGATCCAGTTCTCGCTGTTGCCTGCGGAAAACCCTCCCTGCGCAGGACCGAGGTACTCATAAAAAAATCTGCCTTTTCTGGCCCAGGGGCAGGTGCCTCCACCGGGCGGGCCTCACAAATTTCGCCATGGCAGGAACGGCGAATTCAAAACAACCGATATACACGGCTGCTATGAACAGGATGATCACTGCAATGAGCGTGTATTTGCGGCGGCGCTGCATGGTAAGCAATTTTGGTGGCAATCACCCCTGGGAGAGTGATCAGATATGTGACAGACCCCGGTGGGTCAATTCGTTCTCTGCATTACCAGTCCTTAACAATTTTTCATGCAATGCGATCACCTGCGGCAGGAGCAGTTGCTGTTCATCGTTGAACAATACAAAATCACACAGGCGCATCTTTATATCCTCGTCTATCTGCCGGTTCATTCGAAGCATTACCTGTTCTTCCGTGATCCCATCGCGCGCCATGGCGCGGCGGATGCGCAGTGCATGCGGAGCAGATACACCAATAACATAGTCGAGTTTCATGGCAGACCCTGCCTCAAAGATCAGTGCGGCTTCCTTGATGGCATAAGGCGCCTGTTGCTGCCGCAGCCATTCTTCGCCCAGCCGTATGGCAACGGGATGTACGAGCGCATTCAGTTTTTCCAGCAGCAGCGGGTCCTTAAACACCGTTTCACCCAGCTGGCGGTTATTCAGGCGGTTGCCGGTATAGATGTCCTTTCCAAAACTGCGTTCCAATTGTTCGCGAAGCACAGGGTCTTCTTCCATGGCCCTGCGTGCAGCCAGGTCAGCATTGAACACAGGAATGCCCAGGGTGCTGAAT
>Ga0206919_1001_pt3 | contig 97363 bp, 91 predicted proteins | sample Alteio_BWOrgHeat_67_FD_152962 | JGI IMG/M metagenome (GOLD analysis project Ga0206919, IMG submission 152962) | Enriched cells from forest soil in Barre Woods Harvard Forest LTER site, Petersham, Massachusetts, United States -... | ecosystem: Environmental > Terrestrial > Soil > Temperate forest >... | reverse complement strand
ATCGTGATGACCGGGATTTTTGCGCGTGTCCCGATTACGGCCTGATCGTCCCAGTAATCAATCATCAGGCCCACTGGCGCAAAAGCGTCCGGCACATATTTCAAGAACTCTGGTTCATAGACCAGCTTTTCGACATCGATGAAGTGGTCGCTCGTTTGTCCGTCGGACCGTGAGTAGCCGAGGGCGGTGAAATGCATGACGGCGGCGCATTTCCGGTGACATCGCCAGAATTCAGTTTCGGCAGCCAGGTAGCGGGTGTAGATTCGGCGGCGCTGTTCGGTCGTGGAGTTTGGTCCGAGGAGATTTTGGTAGAGTTCAGAGGTCAGTGTCGTAGGTGTTCCGTCACGGTTCAGCCATAACCAGCCGTATTCGTTGATGACGATGGCATTTTTCCCATCATTCGGTCTTTCATTTCCAGCCGGAAAACCACTGGCGCTGGCAAGACCCTTCAACTGGAAACTGGTATCCTGGAAATGGTACGGGTGGGATTCGAAGGTGTCTCCCATCTCACAGGCCTCTCCATAGCCATTGTCCCACGGGCGGCCCGACAAATCAAGGCTGCGCACTTGCCGAATAGCGAGGGCGGTTTCGTCCGTGACCGTTTCGTTCTGTGCGTCCCATAGCACGACGCAGGGATGGTTCCAGCGTTCCTGCATCCATTCGGTATATTGCCGGACCAGCTCGTCCTGGATCAGGAATCCCTCCTCATCGGCGATGCGATACCAGAACTCGGGAGGGAAGCCGATGCAATAACGCAGGCAATTCCAGTGGAAGGTCTTATACACCGGTGTAACATTCGATGGCCAGAACAGGCGCGGACGTCTCCATGCACGCCTGGGACATCGCGTCCCGCAGACGGGCGGCGATGGCGTCCCATCCGCGCCAGGCCTCCTTGCCGCTATCGGACATGTGAACAGTCGGATACTTGTCGTAATTGGACGTTCTCATACTTGGGAAAAACAACGTTTTTCGTGGACAAGAAATTCACAGCCCAGCAGCGCCGCATCGTCGCCCAATTCCGTGGGGACTATTTCCACGCGGCCCCAGGGCGTGTGTGTGCGGGCGAGCACCTCTCTCTCGAGATCCGGAAAAAAGTCGTCGACCCCCGCCATGATCCCCCCGCCGATGATCACGCGCTCGGGATCGTAGGCATGAATCAGGTTGACAATGAGGGCCGTCCAAACTTTGATGCTCCGCCCGCGCAGGGCGACCGCACAGGCGTCCTGCTCGCGCGCGAGGCGAAAGACACCCGCGTAATTGATCGCTTCCATTTCCTGCAGGCGGCTTTTCGGAAAATCAGGATGTTCGCGCGAGATCTGCGGCAGGACAGAAGTGGACGCCTCCGCCTCGGCACAGCCCTGGTTCCCGCAAGTACAGCGCCGCCCGTCATATCAGACGGTAAAGTGACCGCCTAGCACACCCGCCTGTCCATGTTTCCCGCGCACAAGACGCCCCTCCATCAATGCGGACGTTCCTAGTCCGGTTCCCAGGGTCACCATGACCAAATTATCGCGACCGCGTCCCGCCCCTGCTTTCCACTCACCGAGCAACGCCAACCGGGCATCATTCTCAATGACCAATTCCAGGCCGAGTGCCTCGTGGGCCCACCGAGGCAAATCGATCTGCGGTGCATCCGCGTACTTGCCATACTCCGACAAAATCCGCCCGGATGCCCTGTCCACCAGGCTTGGAAACGCGACGCCCAACGCAGCGCAGTCAGTGCACCTGGTTCCCGCCGCTCCGCACAGACGTTCGAATGCATCGGCCATGCGAGGCAATTGAGGTGCCAGTCCTTCGTATGAATGAGCATCGAGGGTCTCCCGGGCCAAGACGGATTTATCGCGCAAAAGGGCCAGCTTGATCCGGGTGCCCCCGATGTCCGCTGCCAGCGTTATCATGTGGGCTCCCTTTTAAAATCGAGAGTGAGAGTGAAGCGCGCGCTAACATAGTGGACTTCGGAAAATTCAAACGGTCGGCCTGTGGCATCAAATACCGTACGCCGACGGAGCAAGAGCGGCGATCCTGTCCTTACGGCAAGATCTTTGGCGAGAACGGCCGTCGCCGCTTCCGCGGCAAATGCCTCACTTGCCCGCGTTGCCTCCAGTCCGGAGGCGTCGGCCACAATATCGTAGAGAGGCCGTGAAAAATCCTCGTCTTTGGCCAAGCGGACACGCGGATGAAACCATGAGCGGGTTCGCAAGACAGGGACCCGGTCCCATCCCCGCACGCGGTCCAATTTTTGCACGATGGTTCCTGGTTCAAGCCTGAGTGCCGCAGCCACTGTTTCTGTCGCCGGCACCTCGCACCTATGCAACCGAAATATCTGGACCTGTATGCCCAACCTCGCCATTTCGCGGGAAAAACTGCGCCATGCACCAATCGCCGACTCGGTCGCACGCGGGACGACCCGCGTGCCCACGCCCGATCTGCGCTCCAGCCTGCCTTCCGCGACCAGACGCGCGATGGCAACTCGCGCGGTGCCCCGGCTGATGCCTAAACGGTTTGCGATCGTCACCTCGTCCGGCAAAAGGCCGCCCTTGGTATAGGCGGGGCTTAGGGCCAGCCGCCGAATGGCCTCCTCAGCCTTGCGGTGCAGGGGAAGACCGCCATCGTGACGCAAGGGAACAAGGGGGTTATCTCGTGTCATGTTTTGTCTAAATGTATAGACATATTGAAAAAGATCAAGCCCCGATCAAAAGTTTCCATCAAAAATCAAATTTAAAATGTCGAAATTCATCCCATCATTTGCTCAATCTAAAGTGCCCCTGCGATTTCTTTGGATGAGCGAAAACAGACGGCACCAACCAAACCCAGATAGAAGAAAAAGATGAAAGATCTCATGCTGGTTTTCTTAGTTGATCTCTTTCATGAGTCCCTTGTTGCCAGATGCGGCTTTTTGTGTCGATGGGTAATTTGCTTAACACCTTAAGCATCGTGAGGTTGAACTGTCACAGTAATATTTCCATCATTGTCATAGACGGTACCAAGGCTATTTGAAAATATGGTTTGTGGTTCGTAGTATGGAGTGCGGTGTCTTGCCACCGCACTTCACATCGATCTCCAAAACGTATCCAATCCTGTTAATCATTGCTTTTGCCCGCAATCATTGGTAGCACGTGAATCAAACGTGAACAAAGGGAGCTTATGATTATTGGATTGATTATCGCCGGTGTGCTGCTCGTTATTGTTTTGAGCGTCATCGGTACCTATAACAAACTTATCACGGAGCGCAACCGCTACAAAAATGCCTTCTCACAGATTGATGTGCAGCTCAAACGCCGCTACGATCTGATTCCGAATCTTGTCGAGACCGCAAAGGGGTACATCAAGCATGAGCGTGAAACTCTCGAGGCCGTGACAGCAGCGCGGAATATTGCCTATGCGGCATCAAAAGCCGCCGCCGCCAATCCCGGTGATGCCAGTGCGATGAAAAATTTGGCCTCAGCTGAAACCGGACTCGGCGGCACATTGAGCCGCCTGATGATGGTTTCCGAGCAATATCCCGATCTGAAAGCGAATCAGAATATGATGCAACTTACCGAGGAGTTGACTTCGACGGAAAACAAGATTTCCTTTGCTCGCCAGGCCTACAACGATTCGGTGATGGCCTACAACACCGATCGCGAAGTGTTTCCGAGCAATCTCATCGCGGGAATGTTTAACTTTGCTGCAGCCGAACTCTTTGTCATCGACAAGCCGGAGCAAAAGGACGCGCCCAAGGTTTCGTTCTCGTAATGGGGCATGGACTTCTTTGAGCGACAGGACAAAGCCAGGAAAAAAACCAAATGGCTGGTCGTGTATTTTGTCCTGGCAGTCGCGACGATGATTGCCGTCATCTATCTGGCCGCGATCATACTTTTTGGGAGCCTTTCATCGCAGCACCAGTCGCGCCGCTATTATGCTAACCAGGAGCAACCACAATTCGTGTTGTGGAATGCACAACTTTTTTGGGAGGTTGCACTTGGCACGGTTGCCATCATCCTGATCGGCAGCAGTTACAAAACCATTGCACTTGCCTCCGGGGGCAACGCGGTTTCAGAAATGATGGGGGGCCGTCGGGTGAATCAGAACACAGCCGATCCTGATGAGCACAAGTTGTTGAATGTCGTCGAGGAAATGGCCATCGCCTCCGGTGTCCCTGTACCACAGGTTTATGTCATCGACGACGAGAACGGAATCAATGCCTTCGCCGCCGGTCACACGATCAGTGACGCAACCATCACTGTCACGGGAGGTTGCATGAAGCTGCTGATGCGTGATGAATTGCAAGGCGTCATCGGCCATGAATTCAGTCACATTCTCAACGGAGATATGCGACTCAATTTGCGACTCATAGGAATTATTTTTGGCATTCTTTGCCTAGCCGTCATTGGCCGTGTTCTATTGCAATCGCGCAGCAGTGACCGTGAAAAAAATCCGTTACCACTGTTAGGGCTCATTCTCCTGCTCATCGGTTACATCGGCGTCTTTTTCGGACGTCTCATCCAGGCCGCCATCAGCCGTCAGCGTGAATTTCTCGCCGATGCTTCCTCCGTTCAATTCACGAGGAATCCGGATGGCATCGTGGGTGCACTAAAAAAGATTGGTGCACGGGGCGACAATGGATCGCGTCTCGGCCACGCACACGCCGAGGAACTGTCGCATATGTTTTTTGGAAACGGCATTTCCGAACCGTTTATTGGACTTCTCGCCACGCATCCACCAATCGAGGAACGCATCCGCGCCGTTGATCCGAATTTTGATGGAAATTTTTCTAGTACTGCTGGCATTGTGCACGAACGCCCACTCGAGGAAGTTTTCAAACCTACCCGTCCACCAATGCCCAATATGCTCGTTGGTGTGCTTGGTGCCGCCGAAGAGCCGTCCGTGATTACGTCCCATTCCGTTTTGCCAAATATCGGCAACCCCACCCCACTTCACTTGAAATATGCCGAGCAATTGCGCGATCAATTGCCCGATACCGTAAAAAGTGCCGCGCGTGAACCGCTTGATGCGATGGCGTTGATTTACGCAATGCTCCTGAGTCCTGACGGAACGACCCGCGCAACACAGCTGACTGAACTCGTCCGTCGCGTCGCGTCGCCAATTCAAGAAAAGACCGCCGCGCTATTCCCCGATGTTTCAAAAATTGCCGCACACGTTCATCTGCCAATTATCAATCTGGCATTGGGCGGCTTGCGCCAATTGAGCACCGAACAATACGTGCAGTTTTCCCAAACACTGCACTGGCTCATCGAAAGCGACGGAAAAATTGAATTATTTGAGTTTGTCCTAAAGAAAATTATTTTAAGACATCTCGAACCTCAGTTCAATGGCCCTCGCAAATCCGTTGTCCAATTCTATACGATCAAGCCGCTTGTACCGGATTGCGTTGTCGTGTTGTCATCGCTTGCGAACGTCGGTAGCAACGACCCTGCTGAAATGCAGCATGCCTTTGCAACAGGCGCACCTTATTTGTGTGCACCGGACAATGCCGATTTATTGTTACTCCCTCATTTAGAATGTGGCATTGATCAAATTGACGTCGCTCTAAATCGTCTGGCCCAAGCCATTCCAACCATCAAAAAGAATTTGATCGAAGCCTGCATCCATGTCGTCGGCGCGGACGGCGTGATTCTGGAAACGGAAGCTGAATTGCTCCGTGCGATTGCCGACACCCTTGACTGTCCGATTCCGCCGTTTATATGACAACAAAATTTCCCGAACTTGAATCAGCTCTCGAGGCTTATTTCATGGCCATTGCCAGCCAGAAATCGGCCAATCCAACCAGCTTGATGCCGCATATCCTCAAATTGGATGAGCTGGGTGCCAAGCTCCATTCATCGGCACCGCCCATGCTTCAACACTACCTCGAACGCAAGAGCTACGAGAAAGCCCTCAAATTCATCCGAGGCGAGATCGACGAACATAGCCTATAGAAGTTTTAAGTCTCAAGCGGGAGAAGATCGAAACCTGGGGAGCATTTCTCCGTCCCCCTTAACACTTAAAGCTTAACCCTTAACACTTCGCTTTGCGATGCTTCTTGCCTTTCATAAACCGTACGGCGTTCTCTCCCAGTTTACTGCGGATGGTTCGGCACATCGGACTCTAACCGACTTTGGATTTCCCAAAGAGGTCTATCCACTGGGACGTTTGGACGCCACGAGTGAGGGGCTGCTCCTTCTGAGCGATGAACCCGGACTGAATGAGAAACTCCTCCATCCTCGTCACCGACACGAACGGACCTATTGGGTCCAGGTGGAGCGGGTTCCCGAAAAGTCCAAACTTAATGAATTGTCCAAGGGCGTTCTCATCTCCGGTTACAAGACGCTCCCTTGTAAGTGTCGATTGTTGGATCCGTCACCCCAGGTTCCCGAGCGAAATCCCCCGATCCGATTTCGTCTGTCCGTTCCCACTGCATGGGTGGAGATGGAGTTGGTGGAAGGGAAAAATCATCAGGTCAGAAAAATGACCGCCTCCATCGGCCATCCAACACTCCGTCTAATCCGGGTTCGGATTGCCAACATTGAGTTGGGCGAGCTTAAAGCGGGAAAGTGGAAAGAGATCTCAAAGAGTCTGCTGAAATAACCTACCGAAATACTTTTTTATCCACAGATTACGCAGATTATTTTCAGTGGTTGATTGAAATTAGAAATTGAGAATTAGGAATGGGCGGGATCCAATTAGGGCGCATACGGAGACTCGCGTTGTCTCCCGACGGTTCAGATTTCCTACCCCAGAAAGTATTTATCGCTATCGCGACGGTGACCCACTTTATTAGGCATTCCTGCGTGAGGTCTGTGATTTCATTAGATTAATTTATCTGTGGACTTTTGTTTATTTTTTCACTTACATTTCGGGTTGAACCTTAAACTAATCAAACCATGGCTAAAATTATTTGTGTATTGTACGACGATCCCGTAACTGGATATCCCAAGTCTTATGCCCGTAAAGACGTTCCCAAACTGAAATGCTATCCCAATGGCCAGACAGTACCGTCACCGAAAAAAATTGATTTCAAGCCCGGAGAACTTTTAGGCAGCGTTTCCGGCGAGCTTGGTCTGCGAAAGTTCCTTAAGAGTCTCGGACACAAACTCGTTGTCACTTCCGACAAAGATGGCGCGAATTCAGTCCTGGATAAGGAATTGGCGGACGCTGAAGTTGTCATTTCACAACCGTTCTGGCCGGCCTATTTAACTGCTGCGAGAATTGCCAAAGCGCCCAAACTAAAGCTTGTCATTACCGCTGGCATTGGGTCCGACCATGTGGATTTGGCAGCTGCGATAAAACGCGGGATCACCGTCACGGAAGTCACTTACTCAAACAGTATCAGCGTTGCTGAGCATGTCGTGATGATGATCCTCTCACTGGTGCGCAATTATATTCCGTCCTACCAATGGGTCATTAAAGGTGGATGGAATATCGCCGACTGTGTCCAGCGTTCCTACGATGTTGAAGGTATGACTGTCGGTACAGTAGCTGCAGGGCGTATTGGCATCGCTGTTTTACGACGATTGAAACCGTTTGATATGAAGTTGCACTATACCGATCGGCATCGCCTCCCCAAGCAGGTGGAAAAGGAGCTAAATTTGACTTATCATTCAAACGTCGAATCACTCGTGAAGGTCTGTGACGTGGTCACCATCAACTGTCCGCTTCATCCAGAGACCGAAAACCTGTTCAATGAAAAACTCATCGCAAAAATGAAACATGGTGCTTACATTGTGAACACTGCGCGAGCAAAGATCTGCGACCGTAATGCCATTGTCAAGGCACTCAAGAGCGGAAAGCTCGCCGGTTACGCGGGTGACGTCTGGTTTCCACAGCCTCCGCCGAAAGACCATCCGTGGCGTACAATGTCGCATCATGGCATGACGCCGCATATCTCTGGATCGAGTCTCTCGGCTCAGGCACGTTACGCTGCTGGAACTCGTGAAATTCTGGAATGTTGGTTTTCAAAACGCCCGATTCGTAATGAATATCTCATCGTCGACGGCGGCAAACTCGCAGGTACTGGCGCTCATTCTTATAGTCCAGGCAACGCCACGAAGGGTTCGGAGGAGGCAGCGAAATTTAAGAAGGTCAAATAACGCATCGTTTATTACAATAGTGGGATTGGATGTCGAGAGTGCGGTGGCTGGCCACCGCACTCCACATCTGACTCAGTTCCCGCTTTCCTACTTTCTTTCAACAGTCTTGGTGTCGGCTACGCCGGTTTGGAGTGCGGACTTCCTGTCCGTATGTGGAATCGGCTCTTGAAGAGTTCGTGCGGACAAGAATGTCCGCTCCCCGTTAAAATCTAACGATCTGCTTGGACAGCGGATGTTACGCTCTCTAAAAAACGGATAGATGGGTTTTGCATTGCAAAACCAAATGTCATCCACTGGATTGCAATGTTTACTAATACCTGTTTTCAGTTATACTCATTGAGGCGTGAATAAGACAAATGTGATTACTGGCCTGGTGGTACTCTTCGTTTTCTGTGTCGTTTACTACATTAATGAGCATGCGTTTGACGACACGGGCCTGGATGATGCGATGAATACGTATCTTGCAACTATTAGCGACGGGAATCCGTCTGGCCTTCTGGATCTGATGCCGGAGCAGAAGAAGTTTCGTTTCACTTCTATGAGCGGAAAAAATGGGAATGTCATGGGAACTGGAACCTATGCAAAGGATGAGGTGGCTACTGATTTTTTACAAAAGGGTGGTCTTTATTTTGCAATTTTTGGAGGAGACACGGAGTATCGATATCAGGATCGCATCATTTCCGCCCCGCTTGATAAGTGGTCCCGACACCGGAATGTTTATCGTTGGCAAAGCGGAGGACTAAAGAGCTATATTAAGTGGAGGAAAGAGGGAGACGAATGGAAGTTAGATGAGGTGGGAGATATGGTTCCGTGACATGTGTGAAACAAAACAGAGGCATCCTATAAGGATGCTTCATTTTTGGAGTGCGGTGGCTATGGCACCGCTTTGTTCCCCTCGTTCGTCCTTGTCTAGACAGTGCTTTCGTCTCTCGGTCCGCCTCCTCCGGCTACTGCCGGACTCGGAAAACCAAAGCGGTGTCGTAGCCACCGCATTGCCTCCCGGCGGTTCCAACTTCTTGCCCCAGAATATATTTGTCACTGGCGCGACGGTGACCCAAAGAAGACAATTGTTGGGATCTCTCTGGAATGCTTGTGGTTTTTATTGAGTTCCTGGATTTCCTATCAGAGCCTGTGCCTTTGCCAGATTACTTTTCGCGGTGTTGTCGTTGGGATTGAGACGAACTGCCTCCTGAAATTCGGCAACCGCTTCAGCGATTTGGCCATGTTTAAAATAAATCATACCAAGTTTGTCATGGGCGCCAGCATGGTTTGGGTTAATCTCCAGCACTTTTTGAAACTCTGTGGTCGCCTCCTCCAATTGTCCCCTTTGCAGGAGCATATTGCCGAGATTATAACGGATTTTAGGATCGTTCGGGTTGATCGCGAGGGCTTTTTGGAACTCGCTAATTGAGTCCTCAGCCTTTCCCTTGAGCGCAAACGCTATGCCAAGGTTGCCGTGGGCTCCGACAAAGTTGGGGTTGATTTCCAAAGCTTTTTGACACTCGGCAATCGCCTCATCCACCTGTCTCTTTTGTAATAAAGCCCAAGCAAGGTCGCTGTGGGCGTCGACACTGTTTGGGTTAATCTCCAAGGCCTTCTGGTACTGTACCATCGCCTCGTCCACATGGCCGGTTTGCAGGAGGGCATTGCCGAGGTTATTATGTGCTTCGGCGAAGTTCGGATTGATTTCCGAAGCTTTTTGGTACTCGGTCATTGCCTCGTCCATATGGCCAATTTGCATAAGAGCATTGCCTAGGCCGTTGTGGGCTCCCCAACTGGCTGGATTCTTTGCCAAGGTATTGGTACAGAGCGTCTCCAAGTTTTCATAAGCACAGACCTGCTGCAAACTCAATATGCCAAGGATTAGCAGCAGTGCGGCACAAAGGCTTGATTGCAGCCACGGCTTCTGCGGAATAATAGCATTTGTCAAACTGACTATTCCCGCACCAGCCAGGGCCAGTGGTCCCATGCTCGCTAGATACTGGAAATGATCTGCGACATAAGAAGTCGAGAACCAAATGAGATCAACCAAACCAATCACCGGAAGCAAAGCCAACAGGAAGTAGGAAAAACAAAAAAACCATGACCGCGACCACGACTTACGATTGAACCAAAAAACAATCAGAACAATTATCACGAGAAGCAAAGGTAAATAGGAGAGCCATTGACTGGCATCGATCTTCCAGCGCGGATAAATCGTCATCAATGGGTGCGGCCAAAGCAGCTTGTCCAGATAAAACCAGACCGCATCGCCGGCCGTTACGAGCCGCTCCGGCCACGTCCTTGCGAATGGGGCATAGGGGCCCGTCTTCAACTGCAGTCCTTGCGTCCAGATCGAGAGGGCGCTTGTGGCGATGGACATTAAAAAGATCGGAGCCACTCTCAATAGATTGCGCCATTGCCAATTGTCACGCTCGCGATGGTGATCGATCCACCAGGCGCATAGTAGTAAAACCACTGGCAGGATCACGGTTGAGGACTTGCTGGCCATTGCTAGAGCCGCAAAAAGCAATGTTAACAGATAGTTCCAACTGCTCTCGCGAGAGCTCGCAGTTCTTTCGGATCTTACGCACTTCAAAAAGAAAAGAATCGAGAGAAGAAAAAATAGGCATGATTCCGTATTCTTCATCTCCGTAATCCATGCTACGGATTCAACCGCCACCGGGTGGAGTGCCCACAATGCTGCGCCTAGCCATGCACCAGGTACTTGCAATCTGCGCAAAACCCGCCAGAGCAACACTGCGCAGGTTCCCTGTAGGAAAACATTCACCAGGTGATAGGGTAGTGGAGCTAAACCCCAAAGCGCATGTTCCATCCAGAACGTTGTTATTACTAATGGGCAAATATCTGCGGCATTCGTTGTCCAGATGGCTTGTAATCCAAGCGGTCCAACAATGCATGGGTTTTGTGTGACGAGAACATCGTCGTCCCAAATGTAGCCAGCCCACCATACCGGCAGATAGGTAAGGATTACGGCAATGAAAAGAATCAGCCCCAAATTCCATTCGTTTCTGAAACAGGCTGGTAGCTCTTGATTAAGGACAACTGTTCTCGCGGGGTTCGCGAGGATCTCGCTATCTAATGGGTTTTTTTTCTTAGATTGTTTGGCCATATAAGAGCCGATTCCATCGGGCGGACAGGAATGTCTGCACTCCGTTACTTCATCCTAAAAAATGCTTTAAACTCGATTAGGTTTTGGTCAGGGCCTATTTACATCGTCATGAGATAGCATCGCCCCCTTTTTATCAATTGAACGGGGCTTAATATTTTCCTCACTGGGGGCCGCATGAGAACGGCCAGCATTAATCGTTTTCAGCCATCTCTCTACCCAGTTGGCGCACTTTTCACCAGATGAAGTGGTGGAGGAGTCTTCGGTAGGTTTGGCAACACCGGATGATAGATGAACTTCCGATCGAGCTGTACTGGAGAGTACAGCTCGACTCAGTTTTTGAACAGTCCGGAACATTCAAAAGGTTTTTCTGGATTGATTCAAAGGTCAAGTTAAGTTTTTCAACCCTAATATGATTCATCGCATTGGTTCCGTCCCGTACCTGAACGCCAGACCCTTAGTTCATGGATTAGATCCGGCCCCTCTTTTACTTCCTCCAGCCCCTTTGGCCGATGCTCTTCACGGTGGTGAATTGGATGTGGCTCTGGTCCCGATCGCTGAGTGTCTGCTACATAACGAGTATGATCTCGTCGATGGCATCGCCATCGCCGCACGAAACTCCGTTTACAGTGTTATTCTAACTTCGGATAAACCTCGTGAAATCTGGAAGAGTATCAGCTTGGATCCAGCCTCCAGAAGCTCAGTTTTGCTCACTCGGGTAATTGTGGAGTTTTTTTGGAAACAGGATATTAGATATGATACTACTGGAGCTCCCACAGATGCCCGATTGATTATTGGGGATCCCGCGCGCGATTTTCGACGTGAATACTCTCATGCTTCAGTGATTGACCTTGCAGAGGAATGGACACGGTATACCTGCCTTCCATTTGTTTTCGCCGTCTGGGCGGTCCGTCGCTCTTGCAGCACTCGCGGCCTGGCTAATTATCTCCGCGAAATTGCTGCTCGTGGTCTCACCTCCCGTCGTGAGCTGGCTCAAAATGATGAGGAATTCGCTTACCTCACTGAACATATCTCCTATGAAATTGGCATGGAAGAGAAAAAGGGCATCCAACAATTCGCCCATCTTCTCGTCGAGTTGAAAATCATCTCCCAGGAACCAATCCTAACCTGGATCTAAAAATTAAAACTCTCTTGCCCCGTGAGGTTTTGACCTTTAACCTTCGGCAGTTTTTATGCCCAAACGAACCGATATAAAGAGCATCCTCCTGATTGGATCAGGTCCCATCATCATTGGGCAGGCTTGTGAATTCGACTATTCAGGGGTTCAAGCCTGCAAAGCTCTGCGTGAAGAGGGATATCGTGTGATCCTGGTGAACAGCAATCCGGCCACGATCATGACCGATCCGGAATTTGCGGATAGGACCTACATTGAGCCGATTACGCCCGAGATCGTTGAAAAAATCATCGAATTGGAAAAGCCTGATGTCCTGCTCCCAACGCTAGGAGGTCAAACAGCTTTAAATACTGCGATGGCCTTGCATCTCTCAGGAGTATTGAAAAAGCATGGGATTGAAATGATCGGGGCCAATGCCGAGGCGATTAAGAAGGGGGAGGATCGCAGTACATTCAAAGCCTGTATGCTGAAAATTGGTCTCGATGTTCCACTCTCGGGTACGGCCAATACAATCGAGGAGTCTCGTGTCATTGCCCTGAAAATCGGAAAATATCCGCTCATTATTCGGCCAGCCTTCACGATGGGAGGTACCGGTGGGGGTATTGCCTACAACAAAGAGGAGTTTGAAGTGCTTGCCGCCCGGGGTCTTTCACTTTCGCCCACAACGGAAATCCTGATTGAGGAGTCGCTAGTCGGTTGGAAGGAATATGAGATGGAGGTCATGCGCGACAAGGCCGACAATTGTGTGGTGATCTGTTCGATTGAAAACTTCGACCCAATGGGGGTACATACAGGCGACTCCATCACCGTGGCCCCTGCGCAAACCCTCACGGACAAGGAATATCAAATCATGCGCGATGCCTCCTTCGCCGTCATCCGGGAAATCGGCGTGGAAACCGGAGGTTCAAATATCCAGTTTAGCGTCGATCCCAAAACTGGCCGAATGATCGTGATTGAGATGAATCCGCGTGTTTCCCGTTCCTCCGCACTGGCATCAAAGGCTACGGGATTCCCGATCGCCAAGATCGCGGCCAAACTGGCGGTTGGATATACACTCGACGAAATTCGGAACGACATCACCCGTGAAACTCCGGCCTGCTTCGAGCCGACGATTGACTACGTTGTCACCAAGGTGCCACGTTTCACCTTTGAAAAATTTCCGGATGCTGATCCAACTCTAACAACCTCGATGAAAAGCGTTGGGGAGGCCATGGCTATTGGACGGACCTTCCGTGAGTCGTTGCAGAAAGCATTGCGATCTCTGGAAATTGGGGTTTGGGGTCTTAGCGGCGGAAAGCTTGGTGGTGCCACGCCCCCTCCCAATGAGGAGATTGAAAAGAAGCTGATCATGCCGAATTGCGATAGAATCTTTTATATTCGTCATGCGATGCGAGCTGGTTTCAGTAATGAGCGGATACATGAATTGAGTTTCATCGATCCATGGTTCCTGGAACATCTACGAGCGATCGTTGATGAAGAAGATGCTCTTTGTAAAGACCGTTCGGATGAAGCTCTCGTTCATGCCAAATCAAATGGATTCTCCGATCGCCAAATCGCCGCAGCCTGGGGAAAGTCGGAGTCGGAGGTACGAGCGCACCGAAAGAAAATTGGCCTGGTACCTTCCTATCGTCTGGTTGATACCTGTGCGGCGGAATTCGAGGCTTACACGCCCTACTACTATTCCACGTATGACCGTGGGGATGATGAGGTTCGTCCGGGAGACAAAAAGAAGATAATGATTCTGGGTGGTGGCCCGAATCGGATCGGGCAGGGAATTGAATTTGATTATTGCTGTGTCCATGCGGCCTTTGCCCTTCGTGAACTCGGGTTTGAGACGATCATGGTAAACTCCAATCCCGAGACGGTTTCGACAGATTACGATACCTCCGATAAACTTTTCTTTGAGCCTCTCACCCTTGAAGATGTTCTCAACATCTATGAGAGAGAAAAGGTCTGGGGTGTCATTGTCCAATTCGGTGGTCAGACGCCGCTCAATCTGGCGGCGGGTTTGCAAGCCAACGGTGCCAATATCATTGGAACCTCAGTTCACTCAATCGACCGTGCAGAGGATCGCAGGCAATTTCAAATCATGCTCGACAAGCTTGGCTTGCGGCAGACCCCCGGAGGAACCGCAACCAATGCTGGAGAGGCGGTTCAGGTGGCGCAAAAAATCGGGTATCCAGTGTTAGTTCGACCCTCCTTCGTCCTCGGAGGACGTGCCATGCAGATTGTATATAATGATGAGGATCTTGGTCATTACATGCGCAATGCCGTTACCGCATCACCCGAGCGGCCGGTATTGGTAGACCGGTTTTTGGATGATGCCACTGAAGTGGACGTCGATTGTTTGTCGGACGGTGAAACAGCTGTCATTGGGGCGATCATGGAACATATTGAGCAGGCGGGGGTTCATTCCGGGGACAGTGCCTGTGTGATTCCCGCCCCGACATTGAGTGAGAAGGTGAAAGCGGAAATCCGAGTCGCCACCCTTTCCATGGCCAAGGAACTGCAAGTGAAGGGTCTGATGAATGTCCAGTTTGCGGTACAGGATGGTACGGTCTACATCCTGGAAGTGAATCCTCGGGCCTCACGGACTGTTCCATTTGTGAGCAAGGCCATTGGAACCTCCTTGGCCAAACTCGCTGCGAAAGTAATGGTGGGGAAGACATTGAAGGAATTGGGATTTACCCAGGAGATCATTCCTAGCCATTTTTCGGTGAAAGAGGCAGTGTTTCCGTTCAATCGGTTCCCGGGCATCGATATCCTCCTAGGCCCAGAAATGAAATCCACGGGTGAAGTCATGGGCATTGATGAGGACTTTGGTCTTGCCTATGCCAAGAGCCAGTTGGCGGCCTCTCCCGGCGTGCCAAAGTGCGGAAATGTCTTTATCAGTATCCGCGACTATGACAAACCGGGCGCGGTGGAGATCGCACGGAGATTGGTCGAGTCGGGCTTTAAAATCTATGCGACCTCGGGAACTTTTACCGCCATGAAAAAGGCAGGCGTCCCCGTTCATAAGTTGTTCAAGCTATCGGAAGGTCGTCCTAATGTGCTTGATATGCTAAAAAATGGAGAGATCGCCATGATTATCAATACCCCTTCCGGTAAAGTGGCCCGGGCCGATGAGGTTAAGATCCGTACCACGGCCCTGACACTAAAAGTCCCCGTGATTACCACGATAGCCGCCGGAAAAGCTACATCGCTTGCGATCCAGTCCCTACAAAAACGACCGCTTCAGGTCAAATGTCTGCAAGAATACCATCGGGTGAAACAACAGATATAAGACAAAGAAATTTTATCCAAAGATTATCCCTCTCCGCCACAAATGAGCAGTTACCATCTTGATCATCTTCAGTATTTGGAGACCGAAGCGATTCATATAATGCGTGAAGTTGCGGCCGAGTTTGAGCATCCATGCCTCCTTTTTTCGGGAGGTAAGGATTCCATCTGCCTGCTGCGACTCGCTGAAAAAGCGTTCCGGCCATCAGATATTCCGATGCCTCTTCTCAATGTTGACACCGGCCATCATTTTCCAGAATTGAATGCATTTCGCGATCATCGGGCTGAGCAACTTGGGGCAAAACTCATCGTGCGGACAGTTGAGGAACTCATAGTAAAAGGAATTGTGGTACCCTCCCCGGGACAGGTCAGCCGGAACCACCTACAAATCCCAACGCTCTTGGCCGCGATCGAGGAGTTCCGTTTCGATTGCTGCATCGGCGGTGCCCGGCGGGACGAAGAAAAGGCACGAGCTAAAGAACGATTTTTCAGCTTTCGTGATGGGTTCGGACAGTGGGACCCCAAAAGTCAACGTCCAGAGATCTGGAATCTCTACAACGCACGTCTTAATCCGGGAGAGAATATGCGGGTTTTCCCGTTGAGCAACTGGACGGAGATGGATGTTTGGCAATATATCCTCAAAGAAAAGCTCGAGGTCCCCACAATCTATTTTAGTCATCCGCGCCGGTGCATTCGCCGACATGGTCAATGGTTGCCTGTGAATGATCTTGTACCACCCAAACCCGGTGAACAGGTCGAGGACTTGGTGGTTCGGGTGCGGACGATTGGGGATATCATTAGCACGGGTTGCATTGAGTCGCCTGCCCACAGTGTGGAGGAAATCATTGCGGAAACAGCCATCACCAGGGTGACCGAACGCGGCTCTCGGGCCGACGATAAGGTCTCGGAATCAGCCATGGAAGACAGGAAAAAGGCAGGGTACTTTTGAAAATTAGGAATTGGGAATTGAGAATTTGGAATAAATGCAAAAATCTTTCCATGGTTTCCTCTCTTCTTTATGATTACCAATTCTCAATTCTCAATTTTTAATTAAAAGTCATGTCCATTCATCATCCAGTTGATCTGCTACGTTTCAATACTTGCGGTTCGGTTGACGACGGTAAATCCACCCTCATCGGACGCTTGCTCTATGATTCCAAATCATTGATGGAAGATCAGATCGAGGCATTGGAGCGTTCTGCTGATATCACGGGTGGAGGACAAATCAACTTGGCGAATCTCACAGACGGACTTCGGGCAGAACGCGAACAGGGAATTACTATTGATGTCGCCTATCGATACTTCGCCACTCCCCGCCGAAAGTTCATCATCGCTGATACCCCTGGTCACGTCCAGTATACAAGAAACATGGTCACCGGAGCTTCCTCCTCCAATCTCTCCGTAGTTCTGGTAGATGCGAGGTTGGGATTAATCGAACAAAGTCGTCGCCATACCTGCATCGCCTCCCTTTTGCGCATTCCACACTTGGTTGTCGCAGTCAATAAGATGGACCTCGTTGGTTGGAGTGAAGATCGATTCCTTGAAATCCGGGATCAATTTGAGACGTTCTTGCCCCGTCTGAACATTCGAGATGTAAAGTTTATCCCCGTCAGCGCACTTAATGGCGACAATGTCGTCGATCCATCTCAAAAGGCGCCATGGTATTCGGGGCCAACATTGCTTCATCATATCGAGGATGTCCATATTGGTAGTGACTGGAATTTGGATGACTTTCGCCTCCCGGTACAATGGGTCAATCGGCCTAATAACCCTCAGAATCCCAGTTTGCACGATTTCCGAGGTTTTAGTGGCCAGATCGCTGGTGGTATCGTTCGTGTCGGCCAGCCAGTGATGGTGCTTCCCAGCGGTTTTGCCAGTACCGTGAAAGAGATATGGACACTCGACGGACAGTTACAGGAAGCTTTCAGTCCTCAATCCATCACACTCGTACTTAATCACGATATCGATGTCAGCCGAGGTGATGTGTTCGTCGATCCCGAGGACCTTCCAGGAGTCAGTTGTGATCTGCATGCAAAGGTCTGTTGGATGCATTCACGTCCTCTTCAGAGTGGAAAAAAGTACTTCTTGAAACACATGACCCAGACTGTACAGGCCGTGGTCACAAGCATTGAACACCGGATCAATATTACCACCCTCGATCAGGAGGATAAAGTTCCCGAACTTGCCATGAACGATATTGGAGAGATCCGCTTGAGGACGTCCAAACCGATCGTCTTCGACGGATATGCGACTAATCGACTGACCGGGTCCTTTATCTTGATTGAGCCAGGCACAAACGCCACGGCTGGAGCCGGCATGCTTCATCCTCCCACGGAACTTGCAAAACCTGAATACAAGGATTTTGCAATTTGATCATAGCCCGATCTTAACACCGAGTTGACCATAGAGGGCAGGGTCTGAGTGGGGGCTGTAGCCAACATTCCGGAAGTAAAAATCGCGATAAACAGCACTGCCAAGCTCGGCACTAATTCCAATCGCTGGCGTAATTTTGTAGTCGGTACCAAGGGCTACCCTGATTTCACGATATTCAAGCTTTTGATCATTCAAATCAGGACGACCAAAGGCGTTACCGTAGCTCGATCCAGTTTTAAAGGAACCACCTTCAAATGAAGGGCCAGCCCAAAAATGGAGCTCTTTAGTGAGAGCATACTCAATCGAGGTGCGAGGAAGCCCAACATTGAGAGTCCACTGATCCTCAAAGTGCCAGTGGGCCCCGATCAAGGGTATAACCGGGAGATCTGATACTCCTTCTGGATTCACTGCCAAACCAAAAGTAAATGATAAATCGGGATTTACCTTCCAATTGGCTCCAGCGGCTCCTGAGAGCAGAAAATAGGACCTGCCCCATCCGTTTACCTCGCCGATCGACGGCGTAATCATACCGAAAGTCTCCCATTGCGGCGAGATACGATACGACAACCCCACGCTCGCTTTCTCAATCTCGAGGTTTTGGGGGGTGGCCGAGGTGGCATCAAGAGAGCTAAAATCAAACCGATTGTAACCAGCAGAAAGAAGTACCGAGAGGTCATCCGACACAGGTATCGACGAACGGCACTCAAATCGAAACAATTGCTCACTGAGGCTGCCATGATCGTTTGAACCGCTCTTCGTGGAAGAACCACCCACATAGGAATCGTTTAACACGACTCCAATTCTAAATTTTGGAGGAGCGTTCTCTGAGATATCACTCTTTGTTGGTACGCCTGGTGCCAAATCACTTGTATTTGTATCTGGGGTAGAACTGATAGTGGGAGATGTCGGCGCGTTTTCCTGTGAATACAGCGAGACCATTAGAGAGATGGTGCTGAGAAAAATCAGTCCGAGAAAGAGATTAAATTTTTTACGTTGAAACATAGGGAACACCCTTTATATCAGTTAATTCAAACAAGAATAATAATCCTTCCTCGAATTTCTAGCGCGTTTTGCGCAAAATCTAAATCTAGTGTGGGGCACTAGGAAACTAAAGGACCCCCGCGGCCCAGAGCATACCTCTGAGAGTGAGTTGGAGGGCACCGGGGACTTCGAAAACTTTTGGGTCGTGACCAAGAGATGAGTAGAAAACGCGACCAGATCCGTAGGATCGTTTCCAGGCGACTGGCATGAGGCATCCATTTACCCAAGGAGCGCTTGTGGTTTGAAAGGTCGTAGTTGCAAGGACCTGATTTGAAGGGTCGACGTGCATGTAGTACTGCTCGGTGTGAACGGTGAAGTTGGCGATCCCCTTGGTAATTGGATCGTTTGTGGGGAGGATCTGAATTGAATAATCCTTTTGATCGTCTGGATGTGCAACAAATTGTCCACCGACCATGAATTGATAGGTGGTGTTCGAGCGGAAGGCATCTCCCATGCCTCCGTGAAAACCACCTAGACCAATTCCCGAAGAGATTGCCGAGCAGAGGGCTTTTTCCTGATCGTGGCTCAAGGAACCCATGGTCCAGTTGGGTGTGATCAGCGCAAACTCATGCAATCGATCCGACTGTGTGAGGATATCGAGTGAGTCCGACAATTCTACGGTCAAACCTGCCTTGATTAGCTCCTGTGCGAATAATTCTGAAGTTTGCTTGGGCTGGTGACCGTCCCAGCCACCATAGATGATTAAAGCTTTTTTCATAATATGGTAAATCGTCCTCGTCTCTCGCTAGAAGTCTTGAAAATATGATGTTTAAAAATCAATCACCCCTCTTAATCAGTGTAAATCTGCGTAATCTGTGGATAAAAAACCGGTTCTAAGTTTGAGGCGAAGCTTCGTTAGGAGTTTGTAGTTGGAATGGCAGATTTTAGAGGTTCAATGTTCCCCTTGCCAGGCCAATGGGCAAAGCGGCAGGTTGTTTACAGGAAGTTTTTAAGCGGATTGTTTTTCCCTGAGAGGCTGAGAGATGGAAGGCCTCCATAATTTCAACAACGTGCAGGCCTAGCTCACCGCTCGCCCGATGTGGGCGACCCGAACGGATGGCGTAAGCCATATCGGCAAGGCCGATGCCCCTTCCGACTTCTCCATCATGGGTGAGGGGAATGTTATTCCATTGTTTATCTGATCTCAATCGAAGTTGAACTTCACCCTTGAAATTGTTTGGGTCAGGACAACTGATGGAGCCTTTTGAGCCGTAGATCTCCATACAGGGGATATGATGACCTGTGATATCGAAGCTCATCGTCACGGTTGCCAGAGCACCGTTGGCAAATTCAATGCTCCCTGTGAGATGGGTTGGCACCTCCACCTTAATCTTCTTGCCTTTGAATGGCTCGCTCGTAATCGTTCGCACAGGATAGGTGGTTCGGTTCATCGCCGAGACTTTTATTGCGGGTCCAAAAAAGGTTATCAGGGAACTCAAGTAGTATGGGCCCATATCGAAAAGTGGGCCACCACCCTTCTTGTAATAAAATTCGGGATTGGGATGCCAGGACTCATGTCCAGGACTGAGCATATTTGCCATTGCGGCAACCATTTGGCCAATGGCACCATCGGCAATCAACTTTCGACAGGTTTGGATCCCTCCTCCGAGGACGGTGTCGGGGGCACAACCAACCAATAACTTTCGCTTTTTTGCCTCGTTCAAGACTTTTTTCCCGTCAGCAACCGTCAGCGAAAAGGGTTTCTCACAGTAGACATGTTTCCCAGCGCGCAAGGTTTTCAGGTTTATCTCCGCATGTGCCTGTGGGATGGTCAAGTTGAGAATCAGCTCGATCTTTGGATCCGCGAGCATTTCCTTTACAGAACATGCTTTCGGGATGCCATGTTCTTTGGCTTTTTCCTGGGCCCTCTTGAGATCAAGATCAGCAACTGCTTGGATACTCAGAATTTTAAAGAGTTTGCAGGAATTAAAGTACTGGTTGCTGATATTACCGCAGCCGATGATGCCTACACGGACGGGATGAAGTGAGCGACTTGACATATATAAATATTTAGAGGGAACCCGATGTATCTGATCTAGTTTGGCGAATCAAGTTAAATTACAAATGCTGGTGTCCATATCCTGAACTCGGGAATTCAACAGACTCCTAGTAGCATTCTTCGTTGTTTGAGTTGAGCAAGAGTCCATTCATATTCACGGACCATCTGATCCACGACCAAGCTCTCTTTCAGTTCCGGAGGGAGAATCTCCCAGGTATAAGTTTCTATTTCCAGATGCAAACAGAGCCTCCGTCTATCTGCTAGCAAGTCGAGCAAACCCAACAAATGATCCACGGTGGTACGGCCATGAGGCATGGTCGTCGTGTACAAGGGGACCTGGAAGCGAATCCGCCACTCCTCCTCTTCTGTCGACTGAGCCAGGGCCAAATCCAGATCCTGATAGTGGTGAAGGTTCCCATTGCTGGATCTGGCCACAACTTGATGCAGATATCTCTCCTCAACAAAGCGCCCAAGCCACTCCCTCGTAGGCTGATCTGGAACGATCTGGAGGGCTGAGCTTAAATGAATTTTACTGAGACGGATGCCATCACTTTGCAGATTCGCCACGACATCGACTGGCTTCTCATATTCAACCGCCAAATGACAGGTGTTATAACTGACGCCGAGAAAGGTTTTGAGTCTGGTATCACCAGGTCGACTGGACTCCATTTCCTTAAAGAATTGAATGGTCTCTTGGGTCGTTCCACACAGACCACCGGGTTCCGGTTCAACTCCCAGATGGAGAGTCCGCGAATATCGTTGGGAGCATTGTTCAATGTGATCGATACAGCTCCAAAGATGATCCCGGATCTGTCTCTTCTGGTCTTCAGAAGTAATGAGGTGTTTGTAGGATCCCGGCAGGGTGCTGACACTTCCCTCAATGCCTACAGGAACCAGTTGTCCAAGCAGATCAAAGAGACGCTTGGTGTACTCCAAACGCTCTGGACTCGTCCAATCTGGAAAATAAACCTGGTCTTTTATCCTAGCGCCGTGAAAAGGACCAAAAGGAAGTCCGTTGATGGTAAAAACATAACAATCATTTTCCACTAACCATTTCTGAAATGCTTTCAAGGTGGCAGGCACACTCAGTTGACGGGATGCCGAGTCGCTTAAGCGGAGACCAATTGCGTACGGTTGATCTGGGGAAACCAGCGACTTAACATCAAGGGTATGGGATTCGAGTCCCGCCATAGTTTGAAACCAATCATCACCCCGGTGGATATTGGTGCAATAGGCCAGGTGCCGTTTATTTGCGAGTTGCATAGCCTATAGGGCACATCTATTAACCGGCGTATGGTTCATTGCGAGGAATTTTTGGCCAAGGTGAGAAGGCTCGACCGGACGGTATTGAAGCAAATACAGAACGGGAGAGGCGACGAGACCTTGGCCAAAAATTCCTCGCAATGAACCATACTTTTGAAGTGGGTCACTATTGCAATAGCGCAATGCAGAATATGGGGAAAATAATTAGCATCGTCGGGAGACAGCGCGAATCTCCGTATGAGCCTTAATTTGGATCCCACTCAGGAGTTCTCCGCAGCCTCTACGTCGCCCGGTGCCTGGAGATGAACCCCTCGACTTTGAGATACTGAATAATTCGCTTTTTCTGATCTTCACTTAATTTTTCCTGGAAGCGCACCACATCCCGACCATTGATTTCTAGAATTGAAACTGCTTTGCCCTCAACGCTCATTTGGAGCTTGGGGACATTGACTGCTTTGGGGCTGACTTCCTCAGAGAGTTCATCAAATGGAGAGAATTCATTGGAGGAGAAAAGATGTGAAACCTTTTTAAGCATGCTTTGAACCTCGACTAGACGTTTAAGAACCGATCGCAGCCAGATGAAGTACACCACCCCAAAAGTTGCAAGGGAAGCGAGGCAAGCCACTCCAATCACAATTGCCAGTTTCTCTCCAGTATCCATCGCTGTCGACCATTGTGCCTGCATTGTACTACTTGTCAAAACTTACCTTATATTGGATGATGATAAGTCTTGGTTGCCTGATTTTTGTTATTTTTATTTCATTTTTAGGATTTTGTCCGTACCAATGCAGACAACCGACACATAGAGAAGATTAGATTATGGCTAAAGTACTACTGGAAAAAATTTATAAGACTTACAAAGGGGACAAGGGCCGGGAGGTAATTGCAGTGGAAGATGTTAATCTGGCAATTGAAGATAAAGAGTTCCTCGTCCTTGTGGGACCTTCCGGTTGCGGAAAGTCAACCACCCTTCGAATGCTGGCGGGTCTCGAGGAGATTACTCGCGGTAATATTTTTATCGAAGATCGACGGGTCAACGATGTTCCTCCCAAGGATCGAGACATTGCGATGGTCTTCCAGAACTACGCTCTTTATCCCCACATGACCGTCTATCAAAACATGGCGTTTGGTCTGGAATTAAGAAAATTCCCGAAGCAGGAAATCAAACAACGAGTGAAAGAGGCGGCTCAGATTCTCGGGTTAAGCGATGAGATGCTTGAGCGCAAACCCAAGGCCCTATCCGGCGGACAACGCCAGCGTGTCGCCGTGGGACGTGCCATTGTACGCAAGCCCAAAGCTTTTCTGTTCGATGAGCCTCTTTCCAATCTCGATGCCAAAATGCGTGTCCAAATGCGGATGGAAATCTCCCGACTTCATCAACGCCTCGAGACCACCATGATCTATGTGACCCACGATCAAGTAGAGGCCATGACGATGGGGGATCGAATTGTTGTCATGAGCAATGGCCGCATTCAGCAGGTGGCAAAGCCATTGGAAATTTACAACCATCCCTCTAATCTCTTTGTGGCAGGTTTCATCGGAAGTCCGCCTATGAACTTTATCGAAGGTCGCATCATCACAAATGGGTCAAATCTTGCATTCCAGGAATTGAGTGAAAAGGGAGATCCCGGCACCATCCTCCTCAATGTTACTGAAACTCAGTCGAAGAAGTTGACTGGCAAGGTTGGCCAACGTGTTGTCATGGGGGTCCGATTTGAAGACCTAGGCGACAAGTACTCCATGCCATCCCATGACCCTAGCCATGTCATCCACGGCAAGTTGGATGTTATTGAGCCGATGGGAGTGGAAACGCACCTTTATATTTTCACCGGAAACCATAATTTGATCGCTCGTTCCACGACCCATATTCAACCCGAATTGGGCCACGATCTCCAGATCAATATCAATATGGAAAAGGCCCACTTCTTTGATTCTCTCGATAAATCAAAACATAAGAGGGAAGCCATGGGGGATATCGATCAAGAAGCTTGGCAGGTTGCCTGTCAGAGGATCGCCTGATTTCCCTATTTTTTGGGAGCACCGTCTAGGAGTCTGTTGAAAAACTACCATAACCCGCGCGTAGATCAACAGACTCCTAGGGCTCAGGACGAGCGGTTCCAGTTGTCGAGGTAGGAACTGGCGCCGTGCTTTTGTTCAATGCGGATTTAACACCACAGATAAAATCAACGATAATTAGGATTCCAAAAAGGACAACCGCAAAGGCTCCGAGTTGAAAGCGGGTGCTTTTCCAAGGTATGTTCATCACGCACGTTAACCTGAATTAGCGATTAATACCACAAGCATCCCACAGGATGCATAAAAAAGTGGGTCACCGTCGCGCCAGTGACAAATATATTCTAGGGCAAGAAGTTGGAACCGCCTCAAATCTTTAATCTCATTATTTGCGGCTCGTATTTCCGCTCCTATTGCACGGCACTGAAAAGATTTTTAACAATACGGTGAGAGGAATTTTTGCCGTCCATTGTGTCGTCAGAGGGGGTTCCAGTGAAGGCTAATGCGGTAATTGATTTTTTATCATCTCTCGAACGAAAGCGATGTGGCCACGCAAAGCATAGAATTGATCGGCAAAATAAGCCGGTACTTTCATTTTATTAACCGCTTTCTCGATTTCGTCCAAACGAACCATCCGAGACTCCCAATCTGATGAACCCGTGTCGTTGAAGAGATCTCTCTCCAGTTCCAACAGTGAACGATACCATCGGTAGATTTGCGATTGAATTCGCCAACGGTAAAGACTGGGAATGAAGCGCAAAATCGGAAACAAGATGACGATGGTCGGAAGAAAAACTACCACGATTCGATCGGTCAGGCTTGCTAACCTGTACGGAAGATAGCGATAAAAGAATGTTGTGCCTGATTTATAAAAACGAGATGCATCGGCGCTGATAGGATAGTCATGTTCAATTGGAGAGGGGAACTCCCCCTTACGCTGAATCAAACCAGCATGGCCATGGACCTCGCGAGCGGTTTCTAGCAGGAGATCGGATAGAGCGGGGTGTAAGTTCTTCCGAGCAATCAACTCGACCGTTGGACCAATCGTATTTACATCATGTGCAGGAATATTCTGTCCCAGATCAATAGAACCTTGTGGAAATCTTAAGACATTTAGGCAAGTGAAACGTCTGGTGTAAGCCTCGGCTTGGGAGAAGTTCATTAGGTTGATTCCCGGTTCGCGCAATAGATTCCGCATAATTGTCAAAGATGCGTCCTCGCCCATCAAAGACACCGCGTCTGTCGTCCCCGCCAGAAGTGCTAGGTATGCTTGCTGTGGTTCCCAATCGAGCAAGGTGGTTTGACCTCCGGGTTTGATATCATTGGCCTCCAGCAACGATAGTACCAAAGTCCTGGTTCCACTGCCCACGGGACCGATGGCGAGTCGTTTGCCTGCCAGGGCCGAGAGCGATTCGATTGTGGTACCACGGTAGAAAACGAATAATGGCTGGTAAGAGATGCTTCCCAATGAAACGAGATTGTCGGAGGCTTTGCTAGTTAATCCGTCTTGAACAAAACCCACATCCACATTGAACTTTGGATCGCCAAGCCGTTGAAGATTTTCGAGAGAGCCATGAGAGACGAGAAGGTTCAATTTTACATGGTGCCTTGCTAGAATCTTCGAATATTTCTCGGCGTTTGCATAAAAAATACTGCCTTCTGGACCGCAAGTGATTGTAAGGGTATTTGAGGGGGCAGAATGAATGAAGAAGAATAATGATCCGGCCAACACCAGCCAGCTTAATATAATGATTGTAAGGGTGAGGGAACGGCTAAGTCCGAATGTCTCTGCCGCCGCAGTGAGAATGCCCGGAATCGGAATAATGGATTTCTCTATCGCTACGTGGGGTGATGGGTTTCCAGGTGCTCGATCTTTGCTCATGGCCGAGCAACATAATTCTCCAAATAGATTGAAACAAGTTGGAAATATCGTATCCGATAGCCTTCCTTAATCCCAAAACCGCCCAGCACGTAGGCTATGATAGTTTTCAACAGAACTTCCCTAAGCAAAAGAGAGTTGTTTGATGGGCGGTAAAAATAATGAGTCAATATCATCTGTAGCGGGTTGGGCGGCGGCGTTTTCAATGACTCCTGTGGCTATGGCATAACGCGTCAATCCGGCGATTTCATGGATGTCTAATTTTGACATGAGATTCTGTCGGTGTTTTTCCACTGTCTTAATGCTAATGCCGATTTCGTTGGCGATCTCTTTATTAGCCAAACCTTCGGCGATCAATTGCAGTACTTCGTCCTCCCGAATCGTCAAGCTATCCTCTTTTTCCTGGTGAGGAAGCGCGATGTCTTTTATGGAGCGATATTTCTTGTTAAGATATTTGGCGATAGTGGAACTGAAGTAAGTTCTCCCACTTTGGACTTCGCGTATGGCCCTGGCGAGAATCTCGGCTGAGGTTTGCTTAATCAAATATCCTGTGGCACCCAGTGATAAAATCTGCTCGATATACCCAGGACTTGCATACGCAGAGAGTATCAACACTTTTGTTTCTGGAGCGAAGCGACGGATCTGTCGAGTTGCCTGAAAACCGTTTAGCATTGGTAAGTTGATTTCCATGATGACGACGTCAGGATGGAGACGCTGGGCTAGTTCGACTGCTTCACGACCGGTCTGTGCTTCACCAACAATTTCGATGTCGCCTTCCCTTTCCACAAGCATTCGTAAGCCCTCTCGGACGATTTTTTGATTATCAGCCAACAGAACGGTGATTTTTTTCATATTTCAATAATTTATTAAGTTTCGAGTTGTATCCCGCATTCTGCATGCCATGTCTGGCGACTTGAAGTATCCTTATCCATTGCAAAGGGTTGCGTAAGTAGTTGGCTGAATTTTTTATTAATAATTCTCACGTATTTCGCAAGAACAAGAGTCGGCATTATTGCAGAAAGCAACAAAAGCCTGACTCCTAAAAATACAAAGTGTGATCAATAGAATCGGAATGGGTAGATCCTCGGATTTTGGATTATCCGAATAGATTCACGTTAATCGGCACAGTTGATGCAGGAGTAACTATATGCCTATTGGATCGAAATCAAAATACACCAGCAAGCAAAGGCGGCAGGCCAAACATATTGAAGAGGGTTACGAAAAAAAAGGCGTTTCAACCCGAGAAGCCGTTAAACGTGCCTGGCAAACTGTTAATAAACAAACGGGTGGTGGAGAGAAAAGTGGCAGTGGTCGCACAGTAACTCCGACGGCGAAGAGAAAAACCCGGGAGGAGTCAGGCCAACGGGCTGCTGCCTCTCGTCGAATTGGTTCACTCAGGGTTCAACGCTACCCGACAAAGCATCGAGCTTCCACAGAAACTAACTAATACCAGTCCTGACTGGTGTAAACCGGATTTATTATATGATTGATATTGAGGGTACAGACTTAAAATCCTATTCACCCAAAGCCTTGAGTGTCGATCAAGCTCGGATGATTGAAGATCCAAATGGAGAGTATTTGGATAAACGTGATGTTCTGCGGGAGCTTGGTAATCTGCAGGCACTTGTCAAAAAATGGAGAGATTTAGCCGGCCACTCCGTCTCTTTCACGAAATAATAAATACACCTTTAGGAGTCTGCGACGGGGATGGTTTCGGGCTCAAAGTCAATCTGGTACTGCGAAACGGGTCTCCAGACTGATTTCATAAAACCTCGCGGGGATTGCGTGTAATATCCAGCAGTCGGAAGGAGTGAAACTGCGAGTCGTTTAGTATTAATCTACTTGCCTGTCGACCAAACAATAGCGTAATGTCCCACGCTCCAGGCTGGATAGCTCAGTTGGTAGAGCAGAGGACTGAAAATCCTCGTGTCACCGGTTCGATCCCGGTTCCAGCCATCTCCGAGTATAGAGTATTCAACCCTGTCGAAAACTCTCCGTTGTCTTCGGTTTTTCTTGCAAATTGTCATAGCTGAGATGCATCTTCTCTTAACGCACGGATAAAAGTATGGCAAAAATTGGTTCCTCCATTTCCACCTGTTTTCACTGCAAAGGAGAGTATGATGGAACCGGGATTACCGTAGGTCAGGACATTCAATGTCCCCATTGTGGAGGTGCTATCCAACATTCGATTCCATTTGGTGACTATACTCTTCTCAAGCCGGTTGGTGAGGGTGGGGTGTGCTCGGTGTATCTCGCGTACGACAACAAACGCAAACGCAAGGTGGCTTTGAAGCTTCTCAGCAAGGCTTTCGCGAAGGACATGAACTCGATTTTAAGGTTTTTTGAGGAAGCGGAGACAACCGGGATATTCAAGCACCCCAATATTATACAGATGTACGAATTTGGAGAATACTTTGGAAAGGTCTACTTAACCATGGAATATCTTCCCGGCGGGAGCTTTGAAGGACGGATGATTCATAGCGGACGACAGCCGGAAATCGATTGTCTCAGTGTCGGGATCGGAGCAGCCAACGGTCTGGCCTACGCCGCAGAACGTGGAGTGATTCACCGCGATGTCAAACCCGGCAATATTCTTTTTAAGGCTGATGGCGAGGCCACTGTTGCAGATTTCGGGCTGTGTGTGAGGACGAACGCCCCCAATCCCAACACCCGTGAGATTTTTGGAACGGTCTATTATGTGCCCCCGGAGCGACTGAAGGCGGAGACGGAAGATTTTCGCAGCGATATGTATGGTTTGGCTGCCTCGCTATACCACGCTATGACCGGACAACCCGCTTTTGACTTGGATAACCTTGATGACCAGGAAATGAAAAATCTATTTACCATTCCCGTGCGAATTCGGTCCGTGCGCCCGGATATTACGGATAAAACGGCTTATGCCATCGACCGAGCCATGGCGATAGAACCACGCGACCGATTTCAGAGTTACAACGAATTCATCCAACTTTTGAAAGAATCAAAGAAAGCTATTATGGGAAAAGATAGGTCGAAGAGTTCCCTGCTTACCTCGATTAGCAACCTTTTTAGTAGATAGTCCTAATACTAGTTATAAAAACCTTTTCATAGCTGGTATAATTCGCCTCAAAGCTAAAACCGGTTTTTATCCACAGATTTCGCAGGTTGACACAGATCAAGATGGAAGGCGTTGGGTCAACTAGGCCTCCTGCACTTGAACCTCACGCAGGTGTGGAATCGAATCGGCGGCTCCGAGGCGGGTGACGCTTAACGCTGCAGCCTCGCAAGCAAGCTCGAGTGCCGAGATGAGTGGCGCTCCTTTCAGGCAGGAGGCGAGCAAAAATCCGATGAAGGTGTCACCTGCTCCTGTTGTGTCGACCACTTGAACCTTCTTTGCTGAAACATAAATTCTTTTCTCATCGAGTGTCAGGCAGCAGGCACCAGCAGAACCCATCGTCAGGATGATCTGCGCCCGGGGACATCGTTTGCGAAGCTCCTTGAGCACCAGTTCAGGTGTGGTTTCATTGGTTAGTTTCGTTCCCTCCGATTCATTAAGAATCAGCCAATCCACCACTTCCAATGGATAATTTATCACCGAGTCGTCCATGGGGCCGGGGTTAAAACAGATCGTCATATTCAGGGCGTGCGCGGTCGAAAGCGATTCAGCCACGTAGGATGTCTCATTCTGGGCTAAAAACCAGTCGCTGGAACTGAAGCCCTCAAAGAGTCCCGGTAAGGAGGACAGTTCAAGAGCGTGATTGGCCCCTGGATGAACGATGATCGTATTTCTGCCTGAAGGTTCCACTTGGATGATGGCGTGTCCGGTTGGTTGATCGACCGGGTGAAGAGGAAAGACATCGACATTTTCTGAGATTAAGCGGTCACTTAACCATTTTTCATTCCGCCCGTAACGACCGGCATGGGTCACCTGGGCTCCCGCCCGTGCTAGGGCGATCGATTGATTGAAGCCCTTTCCTCCGATGCTCTGGAAATAATCACTACTTTTGATTGTCTCGCCGGGACTGGGCACTTTTTCCACTTTGTAGACGTGATCAATGTTAATGGAACCGAAATTCAGGATTCGTGGCACAACCAATAGCTATCATAAAGTGGAATCGGGAACCAAATACATTTTTCGACGGGACTGTTATCAATTGAGAGTTAATGATTTTCATGGCTTCAAGGTGGAGGGCGAATTTCCATATGCGCCCTAATTGGATCCCACCCGTTCCTAATTCTCAATTAATAATTAACCCTCCCCGACAAGTGGGCGCATACGGAGATTCGCCTTCCACACCAAAACCGCTGCCACCCACTGGCTAGTGGATACGCTGATGAATGAGTTCGAGTGCCTTGGCTAGATCGGGGTCGCGTTTATTGAGGATGTCAGCTCGGGGCCATTTGAGTCGAATAGAATTGAAGAGGAGTAAGATCGAGATTGGGACTAGGACTAGGACTAGGACTAGGATTAAGAGTAAGAGTGAGATGAGGAAGAGCAAGGGGAGCTTAAAACTTAACCCTTAAAACTTAACACTCCCTGCTCACCGGATTCGTCAATGGTCCGATCTTTTCGATCTCGACAGTTACGATGTCCCCCTCCTTGAGCCAAACTGGGGGAGTCCTGGACATACCGACGCCGCTGGGGGTTCCGGTGAGGATCACGGTTCCTGGGAGCAGGGTGGTGCTACCGCTGAGAAATTCGATCAATCGGGGAACATCGAATATCATATCAGAGGTGTTACTTTCCTGTACGGTCTCACCATTTAGGATTGTGTAAATATTGAGGTTGTTGGGATTGGGAATCCCATCAGGTGTGACCAGACAGGGACCCAATGGGCAAAAAGTATCGAAGCTCTTGCCACGGCACCATTGGCTGCCGCCATACCGCTTCTGCCAGTCGCGGGCACTGACGTCGTTGGCGCAGGTGTATCCTAAAACGTATTCTAAGGCATGATCGCGTGAGACGTTTTTGCACATCCGACCAATGACGACGGCTAGTTCGCATTCGTAGTCGACTTCCTGACTTGCCAGATGGGTCGGCAGAAGGATCGGATCGCCAGGATGTTGCAGGGTATTGAGACCTTTCATAAATAGGACGGGATATTCGCTGACCTTGGCACCGGTTTCCTGGGCGTGGAGCTGATAATTCAAACCGATACACCAGATTGCACGGGGATCGACAGGAGCCAGGACTTTAACGACGTCGGCAGGCTCGTTGGTGAGGGTGATGTTGTTGGAGCTATCAAAATTTATTTTTGTGGCGATTCCATCATCTTGATATCGAGCCCAATGGATCCGCTGAGATCGATCAGTGTAACGAATGATCTTCATAATATGTAATTTCCAATTTCCTTGTGAGCGTTAACCTCACGGCATGGTATCAGTGTTTGCGCCAGGTCGAGTAGAATTACTTGGAAATCATACAGATTACAACCAAGGGTTCGTTCTTTCTTTTGCTATTGATCGCGGAATAACCTTTTCAGGTGTTTTACGAGCGGATGAAAAAATAACTATTCATGCACGGGATATCGGAGAGATCTACGAAGGTACAGTACAGGGGTTGCAAAGATGTGAAAAACAGCTCTGGGCGAATTATGTGTTGGGTGTGATTGCTCAATTCAGAAATCGTGGAGTCCCTGTCCCCGGCTTGGAAGTAGAAATTTCCAGCAACCTCCCCATGGGTGCGGGACTGAGCAGCAGCGCGGCTCTGGAGACTTCTGCAGCTTATTTCTTGCAGCACTCTCTTCATACCACCTTTTCAAAATTCGAACTGGCCCGGATCGGCCAGGAGGCGGAGCACACCTATACGGGGGTGAAATGCGGACTGCTGGATCAAATTTCCTCAATCTTTAGCGAGAAAAGTCATGCGACATTTATTGATTGTCGGTCCTTTGAGGTGCAGACCATTCCATTGCCTCCCAAGGCCCGGTTTATAATTGCCAACTCTCACGCCAGTCATACGTTGGTGCGTGGGGAATATAATGAGAGGCGCGATAGTTGTGAGACCGCTGCCCAAGCTCTGAATTTACAGGCATTGCGAGACGCTTCACCCCTCCTCCTTGAGTCGATGTCGAATCGGTTAAACTCTGTTCAACTAAAACGAGCGCGTCATATTGTGGGGGAGAATGAGAGAGTCATACTGGCTGTTGAGGCTCTCAAAAATGGCCACCTAGACGAGCTTGGAAGGCTGATGTTTATCTCGCACGAAAGTTCAAAAACCAATTTCGAGAACTCATGTCCTGAGTTGGATGCGTTAGTGGACGCAGCCAGAAAAACACATAGCTGTCTGGGGGCACGATTGAGTGGAGGGGGATTTGGCGGAGCAACAGTCAATTTATTAAAAGCGGGAAACGAAGTGGAAATCAGTCGCGCCTTGAAAGAGGCCTGCCCAACTGTGGAATGTCTACTGACTGGGGCTGCAGCAGGCGCACGGTGCATGGATTAATGCGGACGTTCTCATATTCTTGACTTGTCAAGAATAAAGTTTCACAGGTCAACAGCTCCACGCCTCTTAATTTTTAATCTAACTTGAGCGTGAATCTTTTCCGTGTGTGGAAGGTTATAATTCAGAACTTAGAACCGCATTTGGCGTCTGACCATTGAGAACGATTTAAAAGTTTTAATAAATTTTGCAAATAAATGCTTGCCTGATTAGAATATTTCTCGTTAGATGCTTATATGGCTACAAAAACCACTGCTAAAAAAGTTATGAAAAAGAAACCTGCTAAGAAAGTTGTAAAGAAAGCTGCTGCTAAAAAGAAGAGGTAACCTCTTTTAGATTGACTTCACTACCACAGATTGCTGGGTTGAGTTGACGCGGTACAATAGGTGGTGGTTGAAGTTAACTAAAGCGATTACTTACTGACGAGTGTCAGTCACCGATTTGAAATACTAGCTAACCAGTTAGTGTTTCTAATCGTGTCTATTGGATCACGTTAGATATTGTATTAAGAATAGTTTCGCTTTATTAAGCGAGCTTAACTTAGTTCCTTAGGTAACTGTGATAAGAGATTCTTAATATCTTGTGCGTTTTTCTTGTGGCAAACAAGGACAGCGTCCGCTGTTTCGACCACAATAAGATCGGATACACCGCATAGAGCGATTGCGCGCCCCGACGAGAAGACTATATTCTTCTCGGATTTTATCATTTCTACACGCCCTCGTGTAGTGTTTCCATTGGCGTCCGCCCCAAGATGTTTGGGCAGCGCAGTCCAATTACCAACATCGTCCCAATCAAATTCGGCTTTGATAGCGCACACCTTTTGGGCTTGTTCCATCACTGCGTAATCGATTGATATCTTTGGCAACTTGCCGAAGTGATCTTCAAGATAGGGTTGAAAGTTTCCACTAACGGGAAAATCAAGGATGAATTGTGCCAATAGTGGCTGCAACCGTTTAGTTTCGGACAGGAAAGAGTCGACATTCCAAATAAAAATTCCTGAGTTCCAACCATAATGGCCACTGGCGATGTATTGTTCAGCTCGTGCAAGATCCGGCTTTTCCACAAAACGGGTCACGCGGTGGATTGCATGGGACTCCTCATTCCCCAGTTCGAGATATCCAAATCCTGTGGATGGGAAGCTTGGAGTGATTGAGAAGGTTACCAATGCATTCGATTGGGCTGCGTATTCAATTCCCATCGAAAATTGGCGACGAAATGTTTCAACGTCTTTGATCAGGGCATCGGCGGGAAGGAGAGCCAAGATGCTTCCTTCTCCTCCACGTCTTGCAATGGCAGTGGCAAGAGCGGCAGCCGGAGCAGTGTCACGTTTCGAGGGTTCGGCAATGACCTGATTAGACGGCAGAAATGAAAGGGCTTCTCGGGAAATTTCCAACTGGGCTTGATTTGTCAGGACAAAAATATTTTGCATGGGGACAACGCCTTCAAGGCGCCGAACAGTTTCTTCCAGCAATGTCTTATCCGAGAACAATTTTAGAAGATGCTTGGGGCGGCTCTTCCGGCTCATCGGCCAGAATCTCTCGCCACTGCCGCCAGCCATGATGCAAACAAAATGATTGTTCATAGTATAGTATTCAGTCTCGCTATTATTAATATTCTGACAAATTATTTCCTCTTTTTAGTGGAGGGCGAATCTCCGTATGCGCCCACTTGTCGGGGCATGGGGGGGACGTGTTAATTAATAATTATCAATTAGGAATCAGTACCATCCCATAGGAGCGGGAATACGCCTCTTAAATGATGAAGCCTCGAGGGAAAGATCGAAAATCTTCAAAAAATGAGATTAAAGATTTTGAATGGGACGCCTTTTTTTGGAGTGCGGTGGCAAGACACCGCTTTGCCTTCCGAGCGGCCACGACGCGAGGCGGCCCGGAAGACGGGTGCAATTACTCGACGTGGGCGAATGAGGGACGGCTCCAGTGGAGGTGGCAGGCTTTGGTGACCAGGATCTGGTATTGAGGAATGTGTCTCACTCGCTCCTCCTTCGTACGCCTGTGCTGGACTATGGCGGACAGGGGGGGGCAAAGCGGTGTCATCGCCACCGCACTCCAAAAATGAAATATCCCTGTGGGATGCTTGTGATTAGAAATTAGGAACGGGCGGGATCGAATTAGGGCGCATACGGAGATTCGCACTCCACTTCGAGTAAAGTGTGCGCTTGCGTAATCGTAAAAGCGGCAGCTAGGTTGGAATCCGATAAATATGTCGCTGGAACTAAAATTTTTTTAATATGATCTATCATCATCCGACGGGGATGCTTAGTTTTCGACGGGCTTTTTGGGGAGTGCGGTGGCAACGACACCGCTTTGGTTCTGGGCTAGAATAGGATACGTATGGAACTCACACGCACAGCTTTTGGAACCTGGAGTGGCGGGCGCTTCATGCATTTTGGAGAACCGCTCGATGATAATCGTCTGATTGATTCCATACGATTAGCGCACAAAAAGGGGATTCATACCTTTCTTACCGCCGATGTGTACGGTGCTGGTCAGGCCGATGAGATGCTCGGGAGGGCACTGAAACCGATCGCTCGCGAAAGCTACTGTCTTGTTGGGGCGGTGGGGAACGATTTCTATACTGGAGAAAGTGGAGGCTCGAAGGGGTATCCACGTTTCACTGATCCTAAGTTGAGGAAACCTGCCCAATACGCAGACTATCTGCGCATGGCCACAGAGAAATCTCTCGTTCGATGCAGTGTAAGCAAATTTGACCTCCTTCTATTGCATAATCCTGATTCAACCGGGTATACCAGTGATGAAGTTTGGCTGGGGATGCAGAAAGTTAAAGAGGCGGGTCTGGCTGACCGACTTGGCATCGCTCCCGGTCCAGCGAATGGATTCACGCTAGATCTGATTCATTGTTTGGAGCGATTCGATGGTCTTATCGACTGGGCCATGATCATTCTCAATCCGCTAGAGCCATGGCCGGGAAATCTGTGTTTGCCAGCTGCAGCAAAAACTGAAACAAAGATTATCACCCGAGTGGTGGATTACGGCGGACTTTTTCATGATGATGTCAAACCGGGTCACCAGTTTGCGGCATCTGACCATCGGAAATTTCGGCCGACGGGCTGGGTGGAAGCTGGTTGTGAAAAAATAGAGAGGATGCGGCCGATTGCGAAGGCTCACGGACTGACTCTGTTGCAGCTCTCCTGCATTTGGAGTCTTCGGCATCCAATGGTACAAAGTGTCGTTCCAACCCTGATTCAGGAAATCGGTTCAGATACCAAAAGGATCGAGGAGAAAATTGAAGAGCTGGCGGCATTGCCTAATGTGAGACTCACTCAGGATGAATATGAGTGTCTATGTGAGATTGGCGATAACACGAACTGTATGACTCTTAAAGGAGGCAACCCGGAGCATTCCGGCGATCCGCTTCCTGACCGGTGGACAATGACCGCTGATCTTGAAGCTGTTGCAGCTCGATGGAAAATCAACCCGGCTCGTGACTTGACTATGAGGCACACCTGAGCTGTCTACTGGCGGGGACACTTCTGGTAAACATGATGTTCTGAGGGTGTCCCCGCCAACTCGCTAAAATCTTATGATGTTTTTGTAAGGACCGCCCTGTCATCGGCTTCAAGCCAGTCAAACAACGTAGTGCTCTCCGGTCGTAAACCCAGTTTTTTTACCTCACCGGCGTACCATTCTCTTTTCTCTGGGTCAGCGTAAGGATTTAGTTTTTCCATTTCATCTGACCAAGATTTGACCTGCTCAGGAGTTTTGCGCATTCCATGCTTGTCCAGATACAATGCAAGGTTCTCGTTATCGGAACCCGCTAGAATTTCCTTTTTAATTTCATCATAAGTCACTCCTTTCCAGTCAAGTAACTTATGGTCAAGCGGGCAGTCAGTATGATACTCCCCTACGTTGCCGCCCATGAAAGCAGCACGGGCCTTGTCAGCAAGCCTCGCCAGAATAACGTAATTATGAATTCGCATCCGAGGACTACTCGGAGGTTCTTGAGTGAGGTCTTGTGCAGTGGCAATCATAACTTTATTCTTCTACGGTTTTTATTGTCATACCATGCGACCTTAAAAAGGAGATGGAGACAGTTTATTTGTGTTCATTTGTGGTACCAAAAGAGCTAATTTCCTGAAATAGGGTGTTTACCCCATGGTGGTGATGCATGGGGCGGATGAATTATTTTGCCTTACAGCTAGGAAGTGCATCAATGCCAATAGGAGGAACGGTAGAGGTGGTGATAGAAGTGATGGCAATATGATGCTTGGGCGGGCGTCGAGAATATCAGAAATGGCACAACCACCATGGATAATAGAAATATCCTCTTAATAATGGTTTTCATGGGTTCCATTGTAGAAGAGCACGATCTATTCTGCCAATGGGGTGAACTCCCCACTGGCCTGACTCATCTGCAAATAGTGACGTTATCCGCGTTCTGGTAATTGAGGACAACAAAGACGACGCCTACTTATTCCAACAGCGGTTTAAACCCGAAATCCGAGATCCAGCATGGTTATCCTCGGATTTCGGGTTTTAAGGTCTCAGCTTTGTGGCCTCTTTTTTAATCAATGGCATAATTTCGGCACCCTGAGGACTCCCCCAGTCACCCATTTGTTGTACCATGAAAACAGTAACTAATCCCAATATTGGATCGATGGTCATATCATTCTTGTAAGCTCCACCATGTCCAAAGGTCCCCTCAGCATCGTTCGCCCAACCAAAACCATATCCTTTCTCAATCGCAGGAGCTGTTTGCTTGGCCGTCATCTGCCTGATTAAGGATTCGGAAAGATAGTGTCTGCCCTCGAATTCTCCGCCACTGAGAATCATCCTAGCAAACTTCGAAACATCATTTGCCGTCGAAAAGAGTCCTCCGGCTGGCGCAGGGTATCGTAAGGGCTTGCTTAGTGGATAGGAGAGTTGAGAGATGGTCGTCTTCTCAAGTCCATTTTTGTCTTCACAACACTTATAGACCTCAGCTAGGCGATGCAGTTGTTTCTCATTGGGATTAAAAGTGGTATCATTCATTCCTAAGGGTTTGAAGAGTCGTTCCTCCATGAATTCGACATAGGAAAGTCCGCTGACCACCTCAATGATCCGTCCCACAGTGTTGGTCCCTGCATTGGAATAGGAGTATTGGGTTCCAGGTTCAAATGCGAGAGGAGTCATCGCATAGCTTTGAACCGCAGTCCGTAATGGACTCAGATCAATGATGCATCCACCCACGGTGAGCCACTCAATCGGAGAGATAAAGGGCAATCCTCCTGTGTGACTGAGAATATCGCGAACGAGCAATAGGCGCTGCGGACGTCGTAGTAGGACATGTTCTTCATCCTTTTCCACGATCACCATTTGACCCCGAAACTCAGGCAGATATTTCTCGACTGGATCCTCCACACTCACCAACCCTTCTTCGACGAGCATCATCAATGCTGTGCCTGTCATGGGCTTGGTAGTGGAGGCAATCCAAAACAGAGCATCAGTCTGCATCGCGCTTCTGGTACCAAGATCAGAATAACCCACAGCCTCCAAGCTCAGTACCTCTTCACGGTTAGCGATGAGGACCACAGCCCCAGCAAGAACATGGCGATCAATAAATGGTTGTAATAATGGAGCAATACAATGATTGGTTGGCGATTGATTCATGGGCTTTCGGGTACATACCAATATCGTATTTATCTACAAGGATGAAATAATCACAAGTAGATACACCCCAATCTTAGTCTCCCTCTTAATCCCAATTCTCCGACTCGAAACTGAGAGAAGCAATTTGCTCTTTTAATCCACAAGCATCCCATAGGATGCCTAATAAAGTGGGTCACCGTCGCACCAGTGACAAATATATTCTAGGGCAAGAAGTTGGAACCGCCTGGAGGCAACGCGAATCTCCGTATGCGCCCTAATTCGATCCCGGCCTGTTCCCATTCCTAACTCTCAATTCTCAATCACAAGCATCCCACAGGGATATTTCATTTTTGGAGTGCGGTGGCGATGACACCGCTTTGCCCCCCTGTCCGCCATAGTCCGGCACAGGCGTACGAAGGAGGAGCGAGTGCGAGTGAGACACATTCCTCAATACCAGATCCTCCTCACCAAAGCCTGCCACCTCCACTGGAGCCGTCCCTCATTCGCCCACGTCGAGTAATTGCACCCGTCTTCCGGGCCGCCTCGCGTCGTGGCCGCTCGGAAGGCAAAGCGGTGTCTTGCCACCGCACTCCAAAAAAAGGCGTCCCATTCAAAATCTTTAATTTCATTTTTTGAAGATTTTCGATCTTTCCCTCGAGGCTTCATCATTTAAGAGGCGTATTTCCGCTCCTATGGGATGGTACTGATTAGAAATTAGGAATTGGGAACGGGCAGGGATCCAGTTAGGGCGCCCTCCACACTAATCTATCTACCGCACCCTTCTTTCACCCGTGATCACAGGGGTTTAATCCGAAATCTGAAGTTGTCCCCAGTAAATCTTCACAAGATCCTAGGCATAAAAACATTCGTGTTGTTGCCCCAGACCTCCCGGCCGACCATTCTTCTTACTGTCCCGCAGAGAAGAAAAAACCTCTAAAGAGATTGGAATTCATGTTTTCTGCTCCAGGCTGTTGCGAAATTTATCTGCGCTCAACCTCGGAATTCGGATTTAAATTATTTATTGCCAAGTTACTAATAATATCGTATCTTGAGCAGATCAACTTAAATATGGCTAGAAAACAATCGTCCGACCCCACCCCAGCAGAGCTCGAAATTCTTCAAGTCTTGTGGGAATCCGGTCCACAATCAGTTCGTCAAGTCTGGGAATCCCTGGGCAGTAAAGGCAGCTATACCACGACGCTGAAATTCCTTCAGATCATGTTTGAGAAGGGACTGGTCGAGAGGGATGACTCAAAGATGACTCATGTTTTTCGAGCTGCCGTCGCTGAGGATGTCAGTCAGCGGGAGATTGTTGGGGGAATTATTGACCGCGTTTTTGGTGGTTCAGTAAGTCGACTGGTCTTACGAGCACTCTCGGCCAAAAAAACCTCTCCAGCAGAATTGGAGACGATCCGTAAGCTCCTCGATCAGGCACAAAAAGAAAATAAGAGGAGAAAGCTATGAACGCCTGGTTGGAACGATTGGGATGGATGTTGATCCATTCCATCTGGATCGGGGCTTTGGTTTGGCTGTTCCTCCAGGTGACATTATTCGCGCTGGCGAAAAAGTCGGCGCAGATTAGATATCTTGCGGCATCTCTGGCCTTGTCAGCGGCAGCTTTGGGACCCTGGCTAAACTTCGCGTGGGAGGATTTTCAGGCACGACTAAGCGAGCCTCGGATGGCTCAATCGACGACTGTCGCAGCTCTTGTAACTCATTTGAAAGTCTCATCGGATAAACCGTCACCAGCAGCAAATATTTTGGCTTCGCCATCGCCAGTCATACGGAAGGAATGGCCCGATTCCTGGTCTCAGGCGATGCGTCCATATTTGCCAAAGCTAGTCCTCTTTTGGCTAGCCGGTGTGATACTATGTAGTCTCCGTTTTTGGGTTTCCTGGCGAGCGGTTCAGAATCTATCGCGACTGACGTTGACTCCTCTTTCGGAAGAATGGCAGCAACGGTTTGAGAGGTTGTGCAAGCTGGCCGGAATTTCTCAGCTTGTCCATTTGGGAGAGACCCTGACGGTGAATGTTCCCATGGTGATTGGCTGGCTCAAGCCAGTGATTCTTCTTCCGATGGGAGCATTGACAGGACTGTCGACCTCCCAGGTCGAATCGATCCTCCTGCATGAACTGGCGCATATCCGGCGACACGATTATCTGATCAATGTGCTGCAGACCGTCTGTGAAACGATCTTCTTCTATCAACCGGCTATCTGGGCAATCAGTCGGAGGATGCGAATGGAACGTGAACTGGCCTGTGATGATCAGGTGATTACCTGGAACAACGATCCGCTGGAGTATGCAGAGGCATTGACAGCCTTTGAAGGCCTGCGAGGGCGGTCACTTTCCCTGGCCGCAAGCGGTGAGGGTGATTTATTGACCCGCGTCCGCCGTTTGGTACTGGGAACGGAACCGAAGCCACGCACCGCCTCTGTGAGGACCCTTGCCGGAGTATTGGGCGTGGTAATTTATCTACTCTCGATGGTCGGCGTTCCAACGCTTTCGGCACAGGTTATGACGGCTGCAGAACGAATTGAGGCGATTAAGACGACGCAGAGTCAGCTGTTGCAGGGATTCCCGGGCAAGCCCGAAACCAAGATTCGCATCTATGGAACATACCGCACAGGAGATGGCAAACCGTTGCCAAGCCTTAAAGGCGATTCCTGGCTGAGTTTGAGTTACACTATCAAACGCATCGGATCAAAGTGTCAAGGTGGTATCCTCGTGCAAAAAGGCTCATTTGATACAACTTTTGATGCGGATGCTATTGATTTTCATTTGGTGGCCTCAGTACCCGGCTATGCACCGATCTATCTCCAGGACTTAGCGATACACGACAACACCATTGGCCCATTGGAGATCATTCTTCAGCATGGAATTCCGGCTAAATTACGGATCATTTCCGAAGATGGTACACCTATGGAGGGTGTCATTGTTGATGGGCAAATTATCAAAGATGGGTTTCCTTTCCTTAGTGCTAACATTAATCCGGAACAACGGAGCGGCCCTGATGGGATGGTCTCTCTGGGCGAGGTGCTAAAAGATTCGAACCTCGGTTTAACATTCACCAAACCTGGCGGCCCAATACTCTCTCACACCTTTACGAACTGGTCCAAGGATGAGATCGCTTCCGTCGTGATGCCTAAACCAGTTCCGGTAACCGGGATTATAATCGATGAACAAACGGGTGCCCCCATCGCTGGTGCAAAATTATCGCTGGCTTGTGAACGTTGTCCTCATCCTGATGGTTACGAATATCGAAGGTATTCTAACATCCTGGCTTATTCAGATTCAAAGGGCCATTTCGAGATTGATTCCTTCAGCAAAGACTACACCGACTTCTATGTCTACGTCCAAGCCCCTGACCATCAACTCATGTCTTTTCCTATTTTTTTTGGAGAGCAGGCTCAGCCACTTGCGCTCAAACGGGGCTTCTATTTTCGAGGAGAAATTCGTGATCCGCAACATCTCTTAACTCAATCCGGTATGGCAATTATTTGCACGTCTACCTGCAAGATAGGCCAGAACGGTGCCAATACTGGTCATTGGCAGATTAAAAGACTTAGTCTGGGTCAACCAGTAACAGCGTTTTCCTTCAATAACTTACCTGAAGGTGAGCTGACTCTCTCCGTTGGCGAGGGTAAGTCTCAGGAGCAAATTTTATTAAACGGAAAAAGTCAGCTGAAAATCCCCTTGGAAAAGGACATTGATGATTATGTGATTAATCTTGGCCTACCCAATACTCCCTGCGTTGTTGAGGTTCGATTCGACACTGGTTCCGGTCAACCTCCTCCCGAAGGATCACTTCAAGTACATTCACTGTCTAATCTTGAATCTGTACCTATTCGAGGAGGTCGAGCTGTTATCAGTGTGCCAGCACCCAATGAACTCACCCTCGATACGGACGATCTGGTTGGTTATTGGTTTCGAGAGCAGACCATTCCAGTGAAGTCGGATGCGAAAACTCTCACCCACACTCTCACTTGCCTACCGGCTGGTGTCATTCGGGGCAAAGTAACGACTGACACCAAATTAAATGATACGCAGTTTTTCACCGATGTTTTGGTCGTGAAATCAACTCCTGGATTGGAAGGAGCCATTCTAAATAGCAGAGTTGGTAAGCTTAGAAAAAAACCGATGGAGTTGTATGTAACCAATCCATTGCCATTCGGAGGAACATATCAAGTGGTTTTGCATAATGATGCAAATTTTGTGGTCAGTCCTCCTATCAAAATTGATGCGGAGCACCCGGTGGTGGACTATAATTTACACCGTGTGTCTGGCACGACGGTACAAGGCAGGCTGGTTGATGAAACAGGAAAACCTGTAGTTTCTGAATATATGGAAGTGATCTATGAACCGCAGAGCGATCAACGTTACAACTCTGGAGATTTAATAAGAACGAAGGATGACGGAACTTTTTCCATCCCGAATGTTAATTTTGATGTGCCGGGTATTTATAAAATCGGACTCGGGCTGGATCCAACCAAGTGGGACCAAACAGAGTATTCAGTCGATCGTACTACAGTCCAACCTCTGGTGATCACGGTGCATCGGAAGAAAGGATGATCGAGAAGAAGCAAGTGTAGTGTCGGTTTGAACCAACATGAACGTCCGGGGTCAGAGGTTCGACTCCGATCGGAAGCAGGTCTGCTGAAAAGACTGGTTTTATCCACAGATTGCATGGATTTTCGCAGATCAATGGGTGGGATATTTCTCCTAAGAATCCGTTAATTGTCTAATTGAGAATCGATGGCCGCCCCCCCCCGGCTATTTCCTCTTGGCTGAGGGGTTTGGTTGTATAGGATAAAGATTAACTTTCTGATATTGATAAGATTCAATTTATGAACTAAAATCTCTTTGTGCAAATGCTTGGTTACACCTATTGGAAGGACGAAGTCTATTGGGTGGGCTATCTGGACGAATAGCCCGATTACTGGACACAGGGAGAAACGGAAAAGGAATTAAAGACCAATCTGATGGATCTTTATCGGGACTTATCTGGTGGATTAGTGCCCTGTGCTAGGAAACATGCCGAGCTGGAGTTGGCTTGAAGCAACGTGATTTGATTAAGAAGATTGAAAAAGCAGGGGCGGTATTTGTCAGGCACGGAGGAAATCACGACTGGTATCAAAACCCCAAAACCAAAGTTAGTCAGCCCGTACCTCGCACAGGGAGATAAACGAAAACCTGGCCCGTCACATTATTAAGGTTTTGGGGTATACCAAGGACTGAAAAATTGAGAAACTATTAAGTTGGGCGTGCCCCTTTCCCAAAGGATGGAGCGCCAGTTCGACTCTGCTCAGTATCAGGTCGGATGATGTTTCGTTTATACCCATCGATTATTATTCCGATACAAGCGTGGTGATATTCCGTGGTGTCTTTTAAAAAATCTAGAAAACTGAAATTGGTCTTGAATCCCAATTTTTTCGCCAATTCTCCACACAGGGAGATCGGATGAACGTAGGAGTCTAGCTGCCTCTTGAACCCTCGTCTTTGCTATCCAACTGGCAGGCGTTAAATTGAGAAATCGTTTAAATTGGCGATGTATCGTCGCCTCTCCGCAGTGCTGTGAACGAGCCAGAACGGAGACACTCAGTTTCTCATGTAGATGATCCTGACAGTACTCTGTCATGTGTCGGATCGAGGTGGGAAGTCTTTGCAGCGGAGAATGAGTGGACATCTCAATCTCCAGTTTCAGAAGTTCAGCCAAGGGTCTCATCATCAAGGCTTGAGGTCTTCCCAAATGAAATCGTTCGACAATGTAGGTCGAGAGAAGTTGCAGTGTTTTAGACTCTGCCATGGAGCCGCGTTTTATTCCTTCCAGCCCCGCCCACTTCCGATCGCGCCGCATCGTGGAGTCAAAGAGGGGACTCGTAATGTCGTGGGCAACTTCAAAGATTACCGGTGTTCTTGGACAGTGGGCAGGAATGATATGAATGGCACCGACCGAGAAAGGATCGCGTTTGGAGGCATCGTACATCATCTTCCGACCCCACGGTAATAGCACCCAATCATCGGGAAGCATCTCAAGCCACTCTCCGTTGACATTCAGACGTCCGCTACCAGAGGTGCACCACAAGAGCATTCGACTTTTGACGCATGGCTGCCTCACCTGTTGTTCAGGAGCGAAGTCAAACCAGTTCGCAAATGCGACAACCGGGCCCCATTCATGGTAGGGAGACCCCCTAGTGATAGAAATAGTCATATTATGAAAGCTAGAGCTATGTCAAAATAATACCAGCCTGCTTTACTGGGGGATATGACTCGAACATCTACTTTAGTTGATCTTCGACCTGGAACGGTTGACGGACGTTCCAAGGAGTTTATAAATTCCACCCCTTTGCTCGATCATCCTGAACTCCTTAGACAGCGAGGACAGGAGGATGGGTATCTTTTCTTCAAAGGGCTTCTGCCTGAAGCGGATGTTTTAGAGGTTCGAAAGGACTTGCTATCCGTAGTGGATCGTTATGGGTGGAGGAAACCAGGGCAGGATCCTCTGGGTGGAGAAATCGATCTGGAAGCTTTAAACAAAGTGCCCGATGCCGAGATGCGTGACGATATTGGAGTCAGTACGGCTGCGTACAACGATGTTCAGAGATTGGAAAGTTTTCATCGACTGCCCCACCACAACAGAATGAAAGCACTTTTTAGAAGTCTGTTCCAGGATGAGGTTCTGGTTCATGCTCGTCATATTGCGAGGATGGTAACTGGCCACCGCATCATGGTGCCAACTCCTCCTCACCAGGACTATCCGTACATTCAAGGAACATCAAACACATGGACTGCGTGGATGCCATTGGGTGACTGCCCAAAGTCCATGGGTGGGCTAAGTGTTCTTCGTGGTTCAGATCGTATAGGCTATATTCCGGTCGTCCCGTCTAAAGGGGCAGGAGGATTTGCGGTGCAAACTTGTCCATGGGAAACCGACTGGGTGGAATCCGACTATAAAGTGGGAGATGTTCTAATATTTCCGAGCCATACCGTTCACAAAGCGCTTCGAACTCAGCATAAGGAATTCATCCGCTTGTCTCTGGATGTCCGATATCAGGCGCTATCTGAACCAGTAGACCCCAGCTCTCTTGGACCTCACACCAATCTGGATTGGGAGGATATTTATGCCGGATGGAAAGCGGATGATTTGAAGTATTACTGGAAAAAGTACGATTTAAAATTCAGCACTTGGAATCAGAACTTCTTGAAACCAGCACGAAGAATCTGTTAGTTCAACGCCCCCCAAGTCTTTCAAACGTGGGCTGGCCAAGTATTCGTGTGGGATACTTGTGAAAATTATTCCAGTATAGACAATTTTACATTTGACAAATGCAGTAGATATTTGTACGGTGCCAATACTTTCAGAATTTATGAACTCACAGTCGCAACTCAGATCAGATCGCCAAGCAGCACCAATGCTGCGTTGGGGCGGTGTCATGTGTGGCTGCGTTGGGTTTCTCATTACCCCGAGTCATATAACAAAAAAGACCGAATTCAACGCGGAGGTGAGCAAGTAGAGTTTACTACCAAGATTTCGGTTAGACAAACCCTGCTCGCCTCAAAGGAAGCAGGGTTTTTTATTGCCTATATCAAGTGATTTAGGCGCAACCCGGAGAAAATTATAGTATAGTTATAGAATTTGAAGAAAGGCCCTGACACCGGCTGTAACCGGCATCAGGGCGGTATAGGCCACCAACAGTATAGAGAGTTGTATCCGAGTAAGTAGCGACCTTCACAAAGAGTAAGCTCCTTACCACGCTAAGTCAATGCCGGATCCCGGTGAAGACATGGCAGTTTCAACATACTGTTAATCCTATTTTCCGCACCTTTCTTCCCAACTCCGAGGGCTTCGTAGCAGGTGTGCCCGAAACACCGAAACATCCGCTGTAAAATCCTGCGGGTGCGATTGCGAAAGCAATGGCAACGGTGTTCGTTCTTTATTGAAGTACGAAGAATGGTGGTAGGAATCACGATTAAGCCTGGTGAAACAGGTGGTGATTTCCTCCCTCCATCTCTTCAGCTCGTTTTGTGTGATGCACGAGTAATGGAAAGCATCACACACCATTTTCTCAGCTATAGTCCAATAGAAGCACCCGTCGCAGCCACCATTTTTCCATAGCGCACGAGGAAGATAGTAATCCGCCTGGTTTGGGACCAGGATATACCCGGGGCAGAACCGGGGTGCGCTACCACTTTTATCCCATTAATTCAGAAGCAGAAGCGCGATTTTTTTCAACAGACCCCTACTATCACACTTGGTTCTCATCCAGGAGTATCCGGAGCGTCACCGGATGCGGGTTATTCTTTTTATGGCATCGACCGGTGAAACTCCGGGTACTGGCCTTTGGGTAATAAGGAGCTGGCGAGCTCCATTCCCTCTTGGTCGGACTGAAAATAGACCGTCGCGGGTCTGCCCCGAAACGAAATATGTGGGCCGATGCCACCTTTTCTTCCTACGGACGCATGTTCCATAGCGGCGACAGAGTCTCCAAAACTCCGTGTGGTGAGTGCAAGTCTCACCGTCCGTGCCATTTTAGGGTTCAACGGCTGAAAAACTAATCTAGTGAAAGTGCGAGTCTGAAAAACTCGAAAGGTCGGAGCGTAACCGACTTCAGCCACCATTTTGCTCGCGCCGCACGATTTCCGTGTGGGTGGGATTCCGTCACGGTAGACAGCACAGAAATCTGACGTCTACCCATGACACCCATTAAAGCCGCTCTGATCAAGCGGTACAGGGGACAACCCCCAGTCGCGAGCGCTCTTTTGCATGGCGAGAGAACCATGCGGGAACTGATTATTGGGTGGTTCGCAAGAGGGCAACCCCTGCGTTCCCCGGTCAAAAAGGATTTGTGGGCGGAAGCATGGGTGATAACGCCGTCATAATTGAGGGGGTGGACTCCGATAAATCGCAGGAGGCTCTATATTCGACAGTACACGGAACTGGACGTATCATGTCCTGAACTGCTGCCAAGGGTAAGTTTGTGAAGGAAGGTACTAAGAGTAAGGCTTCAATAGACGAACGAACACCGAAGGATTCTCATTTTATGAGTGAAGTATTGAATAAAGCAACCGTACTGGTCTTAAACCGAAACTGGCAGGCGATCAACGTTCGCACGCCTGCACAGGCATTTTGCCAGATGGCAACAGATGTAGCCACAGCCTTGCACATAGAGTCTGACGATGAAATGTACCCGGTCATGTGGTCAGACTGGTTGAAACTGCCTGTTCGAGAAGGTGATAACGCAGTCAAAACTACCCATGGCCCCGTCAGGATTCCAACGGTAATTGTCCTGGCCAAGTTTTCTCGTGTCCCGATGAGACGCCCATCTTTATCAGCAAAAGGCGTATGGGAAAGAGATGGTGGTACCTGCCAGTACACTGGACGTAAGCTTTCAGCAAGTGAAGGAAATCTTGATCACGTCGTTCCTCGAAGTCGGGGTGGAGTCACCAGCTGGGGTAATGTCGTGTTGGCGCATAAGGAGGTAAACTCTATGAAAGCTGACAGAACACCCGAAGAAGCCGGTCTGAAGCTAGTTCGCCAACCTGTGATGCCCAAGGAACTCCCCATGACTGTATTTATAAGGAATTCACATCAGATTCGGGACTGGGAGAGGTTTCTGTTGTTTCAATCTTGAGGGCGACGGTGTAAAATCTTTTTAGGACTGGGATTAATAGAAAAATCTGTGGAAATCTGTGTAATCTGTGGGTAAAAACGGCTTTCCTGTCGAATCCCCCAATAAAATCTGATTTACTCTCATGCCCGAAGCCGATTTTAAAGATATCGTTGAACGTGTTCGTCAGGCGAGCGATATCGTGGATATCATTGGAAACTACGTTCCTCTGAAGAAGGCGGGAGCAAAGTTCAAGGCCTGCTGTCCATTCCACCAGGAAAAGACCCCCTCCTTCAACGTTGATCCCGGCCAACAATTCTTCAAGTGCTTCGGCTGCGGCAAAGGCGGAGATGTTTTCAACTTTGTCATGCTTTATGAGAACCTTGATTTCATGGGGACACTCCGACGACTTGCGGAACGGGCCAATATTGAGGTTCCTGAAAAAGGGGGGATTACAGTTTCGAAAGAGCAAAGATCGTTACGGGAACAGTTATATCAACTGCACGAGGCGGTTGCCATCTGGTGGGCCAAACTTCTCCAGGAAGATCCTCAGGCGGAAAAGGCGCGCGCCTATCTGAAAAGTCGGGATTTTTCCCCGGAACTGGCCAAGGAATTCGGACTCGGTTTCGCACCGGATACTTGGGATGGGACTCTGACTTGGGCAAAAAAGAAAGGATTCTCAATCGAGCTTCTCGGACAGGCGGGACTAGTCCGACCTCGTGAGAATGATGGAGGTTATTACGACTTTTTTCGTGGACGACTCATGATCCCGATCCGAAATGAGGTCGACAAAGTGGTGGCCTTCAGCGGTCGCCTACTGGATCCTGAGGCCAAGACGGCTAAATATGTCAATTCCCCCGAGACCCCGATTTTTTCCAAAAGCCGAATCCTCTTCGGCCTGAACAAAAACAAGAAAGGTATCCTGGATGAAGAAAAGGCCATCCTCTGCGAGGGGCAGATTGATCTTATGCGATTGTACAGTGCGGGCATTCGGAATGCCGTGGCACCTCAAGGTACCGCCCTGACCGAGCACCATGCGACGCTGCTCAAACGTTTTGCCAAGGAAGTAGTAGTCTGTTTCGATTCCGATCGGGCTGGGCGCAATGCAGCCGTCCGGAGCGTAGAAATCCTGCTCCCGGCAGGACTTGAAATTCGGATTGCTGCACTCCCAGTGGGAGAGGATCCGGACAGTCTTATTCGCAAAAAAGGGGCCGAATCAATCCGGGAAATTCTTTCAACTGCTCCATTATACTATCGATATCTTCTGAATCTGGTCTGCCAGGAGGAGGATATCTCCTCACCCAAAGGCCGTTCTACCGTTGCACGTCAAATGGCTGAGATGGTTCAAAAAATGCCCAGTCCCACACAACAACAACTCGTTGGACTGGAAATCGCCACCCGTTTGCAGATCCCGTACGCCTTATTCCAGCAGGAACTTTCCCAGGTAAAAACCGCCTCTCGTAACACCTCCGAGGCAGACTTTCGGGAGGACGAGCAGTATGAGCCTTTTCACGCCAATCCGATCATTACTCACTTGCTTTCCATTCTCCTGGCTTATCCTGAAGTTGTTCCGCACGTCCAACGTCATCTGAACCTTTCCTGGCTGGAAACCGTGGAAGGCGGTCCCCTCCTGCACAAGCTTCTGCACTCTCATAATCATGAGTTATGGGAGGACAATGCACATTTTTTGGGAACCCTCTCCATCCCTGAACGAGACTACCTTTCGGGATTGCTTTTGGAACCGTTCCCCTCTCCCGACGAGGGCAGTATTACGGATTTTGCTCTCGAGCGTGTCAAGAAACTCCGAGAGTTTTCCTCGCGACAAAGGACAGCTTACCTAGAGCAAGAAATTAAGTCTGGATTACTCACACCGGATCAACTCCTAGATAAAACCAAGGAGCTACTTGACTTACGTCGCATGTGCTCGTAGCTTTTTCGATTACGTCTTTTTACACCGCATACTTATAACTTATGGCCAAAGCCACCAAGAGCATCAAGAAACCTGTCAAACCAGCACCGAAGCACAAGCGCAGTACTCCTGCCCCGAAGATATCAGGGGCATCTAGAGCCAAAACTTCTGTTCCAGCCAAATCAGCCTCCCCGGGCAAGGGAGGACCCTCATCGAAGAATGGTGCCGCCTTACCCTCCCACGCACTGACGGTGGAGGAGCGGGACGCAGCCATGAAATTGGTAAGTTTATGGGCGCAACATCCTGAACGACAGGAGAAAGTTCGTGACCTGATCAAACTTGCCAAAGATCAGGGATACCTGACTTTTGACGATCTCAATGAGGCGCTGCCCGAAAGCGTCAATAACGTCGAAGAAATTGAGGCGGTCATCGGTTTTCTCCGTAATCTTGAAATTGATATTATTGAGAGTTCCGAGGTTGACCGATACAAGCAGGGAGCGCCTCAGGAGGAGGAGGCCGTTGAGGAGGAGAAGGATACCCGTCTCGATATTTTGGACGACCCCGTCCGCATGTATCTCAAGCAAATGGGGCAAGTCCCCTTGCTGACCCGTGAGCAGGAGGTGGAAATCTCTAAGCGCATTGAGGATGCCGAGCTGATGGTTCAGAAGTATCTGAACCGTTTTGGGTTCATTGCCCGTGAATACTTGAATCTCGCCCGAAAACTCGAGCAAGGCCGAGAACGTTTTGATCGCGTGATTCAGGATAAAAAGATTGAAGGCCGTGAAAAGTACATGAAGGCGCTCAAGATCCTGACGCGCAATGTAGAAGCGGGCATGCAGAAATTGGATGCCGCCTATGCCAAACTTCAGAAGTCAGGTCAAACGGGCAAGGTACACGAGACAGCGGCTAAAGAGTTTGAACGGGCCCGGGTTAATCTGGAAAAACTCTTTGTTAAGTTTTATTACAAACAAAAAGTCATTGAAGATTTCGCTCTTGTCAGCGATCAGTTTTTTCAACAAGTCAACGAAGACCAGATTGAATTGGAGCGGCTGGAGAAATCTCGTTCAAAAAACAAGGAGACTCAGGCCCGTATCAGTGATTTAAAACAACGTTTACAAGAAACGGAAATCACCGCCCACCTACCCCTGACAGAGTATAAAAAGCAACACATCGAACTCAAGGACTGGCTGCGCAAGGCACTCAAAGCCAAAACCGAAATGGTTGAAGCTAATCTTCGGCTAGTCATCTCGATCGCTAAGAAATACACCAACCGTGGCCTTTCCTTCCTTGACCTGATCCAGGAAGGCAACATGGGCTTGATGAAGGCCGTGGAAAAGTTTGAGTACCGTCGCGGTTACAAGTTTTCCACCTATGCCACATGGTGGATCCGACAGGCCATCACCCGATCGATTGCAGATCAAGCCCGGACGATTCGCATCCCGGTGCATATGATTGAGACGATTAACAAGCTCATGCGCGTGCAGAAGCAGCTCGTGCAGGAGTTTGGACGCGAACCTACGCCTGAAGAAATTTCGGATGAAATTGCCATGCCCGTGGAGCGCGTTCGTGCGATCCTCAAGATGGCCCAGCAACCCATCTCCCTCCAGGCTCAAGTCGGAGACAGTGACGATACAACCTTTGGTGATTTCATCGAGGACAAGAGCGCCGAGAATCCTTCCGAGATGACTGCTTATTCTCTTCTTAAGGAGAAAATCCGTCATGTTCTCCATACCCTGACCGAGCGGGAACGCGCCGTTATTGAACAGCGTTTCGGACTAGTCGATGGCTACAGTCGCACACTTGAAGAGGTGGGTCGTCAGTTCAAGGTGACCCGCGAACGTATTCGCCAGATCGAAGCGAAGGCACTCCGAAAGATGCGTCATCCCACCCGACTGCGCCATCTGCATGGTTTCCTAGAGGCGGAAAAGATGTTTTAGAAAGACGAATATCGGACATGGGTCCCAAAAAATCATGTTAATCATGTTAATCATGTGAATCCTGTCAAAAAATGTACCTGGATCCAGGTACATCTGCCCTAATTTCTGGCTCCTTCATAAATCCGCAGTTCCAGTGGAATTGAGAGCGGAGAGCTGACAAGAATGTCCGTGCAACAGAGACGCCCTTGTATAATTTTTCGACAGCCCCTAACCTTGATAGGTGCGGCAGACCGCGAGGATTTTTGTGTTCCTTTTCTTTTGGGCTCAATTTAGTTGGGCGCAGGGGGATACCACCTATGTCGTTCAACCAAAAGACTCGCTCTATTCGATTTCCAAACGTTTCGGGGTCACGACGAGTGCTCTTCAGAAGATCAATAAAATCAGTGATCCTCGAAAAATCAGCATAGGACAGCAATTAATCATTCCTGGGTCGGCACATAGTCCAACGGCGAATTCATTGCTTGTTCCTCCATTGCTCTCCCCGGCAGCATCACCGAATCTCATACGGGGCGCAGGGGAGACTTCTCCTCCAGCTCAAGCGACTACTCCTCCGTCTTCCCCACCCTCAACTGCGGGGGGCGCCAGTTATATTTCGGCCCGACGATTCATTTTTCTGGATAAGGTCAAAGAGATTATTGATGCGCCCAATGTCATTCCTGGGCATTGGAAGTATATTGTTCTCCATCACAGCGCCACGTCGCAAGGCAGTGCCCGTGTATTTGATGTTGCTCACCGGGAACGTGGGATGATGAATGGGTTGGCGTACCATTTTGTGATCGGAAACGGTTCTTTTACTGGAGATGGTGAGATTGAAGTTGGGGGTCGATGGCTGAAACAAATAAAGGGAGGACATCTGAAATTCGATTCGTTGAACGATATTTCCATCGGGATCTGCTTTGTTGGAAATTTTGACGAGACTCGACCAACCCGAAAGCAGATTGCTGCTGCGATCGAACTGATTTCCTATCTTCGTACGATCTGTGGTCCCATGCCGCCCGTACTGATGACACACACCGAAATCCATCCACATCATACGGATTGTCCGGGGAAGTTATTTCCGAGTGAGGCATTTCACACACTTTTTCCAGGAGAACCGGATCAGTCGGAGCTGGCAAGATTGAGGTCAATCCCGAATAACGGTGAATAAAGCGGGGAGCGGACTTTTTACCACAAAGACCGCATAGAAAACGCGGGGTACCCCTTGTTTTAAATGCAAAAACCTTTTCATAACTGGTATCAGTACCATCCCATAGAGACGAAAAATCGCCCCTTAAAAAGTGAAGCTTCGGGGGAAAGATCGAAAAACCTGCAAAAATGAGATTAAAGATTTAAAGTGGGTCACCGTCACGAAAGTGACAAAACCTTACTGGGGCAACAAATTGGAACCGTCGGGAGACAACGCGAATCTCCGTATGCGCCCTAATTGGATCTCGGCCTGTTCCCAATTCCTAATTGATAATTGAAATGCCCCCCCAATTTCCCGACAAGTGGGCGCATACGGAGATGCGCCCTCCACTTCCTTGTGGTATGCTTGTGATCTTTTGTTGGCTAAAAATACCCTCCCCGCTTTTTAGAGACAAACTGGGGACATTTTGTAAATCTTTCCAATGATCAGACAACAATGGCAGGCCTTTCTGCTGGCGGTGAGTTTTTTGACGAAAATTCCCGTTGACTCAATCACGAGGAAATCTCCTGATAGTTTCCAGCAATCCGTTGGTTATTTCTCGGTCGTCGGGGCTATGGTGGGGGCCATCGGAGCGCTCACATTTGTGCTAATTCATTATTTTATTCATAGCCCAGCACTTTCGGTTCTTGGCTCCATGTTGGCAACCGTCTGGGTCACTGGTTCATTTCATGAAGATGGTCTGGCCGATACTGCCGATGGGTTATGGGGCGGACATGATCGGGAACGAAGACTGGAAATAATGAAAGACAGTCGGATCGGTACGCATGGAAGTCTGGCGTTGTGGTTTGGGATGACGGCAAAATTCATTCTATTGCTGGAATTATCGAAGGCAGGGATATGGATCCTAGTCACGACCCTCATCAGTGCTCATGCCATGGGTCGGGGAGGAAGTCTGTTGCTGATGATAGTTCAAAGTTATGCGCGCAGGGAGGATTCCTCCAAATCCGTTCCTTTCGTTAATAACCCATCAAAATTGGCCTGTTTAGTTGGATTTTTATTTGCGGCCACTCTGGCAATCCTCCTGAATCATCGCCAAGGGATGGTTGGGATCGCAGCCGTTGTGCTTATCACTCTCTTATGTGGCAGATACTATCATAGAAAAATTGGAGGTGTTACCGGCGACTGTCTGGGAGCGACCTGTCAAATTGCCGAAGTTTGTTACTACCTGGCAGCAATTCTATTAATTAATAACTGAGAATTGGAGATTTCGGACGGAGAACGGAAAACCTACGGTTTCTGTGTTCGTAACGGAGAGCGGACATTCCTGTCCGCACGAATATGATCGGGCTTGCCATTTGATTTTAGGGAGCGTTAGCTCGGCAACCGATGGCCAATTCTACGCATCTCAGTCCCGCTAAAAAACTCGATTATGATCTCAGACGGGAAGTCTTACTTATTCGCCATCCGGAGATTGATCGGGGGGATGTTTCGAGATGCTATGGTCAGACGGATCTTCCTCTTACTCCTCGGGGACATGAGATGATTCCTGGTTTGGTGGCACGAGCCAAGGAATGGCAACCAGAGGTAGTACTTTCGAGTGATTTACAACGATGTCTTCAACCTGCTAGGGCGATAACCGCGGCATGTGAGGTGAGTCTTGAGGTGGATCTAGTGTGGCGGGAGATCCATATGGGAGAATGGGAAAACCAACCTTGGGATGATTTAAGGATGAGGCATCCTGAGTTGTTGGAAAACTGGATGAAGAGCTACGTGACAGTCTGTGCCCCAGGAGGCGAATCATACAATCAATTGGCGGATCGTACTTTTGGAGCATTAAAAATATTAGAGACCAGGGATGCGAAACGGATCTGGGTGATGACACATGGAGGGGTGATTCGGGCCATTGTCAGTCGCATCCTGCATATCCCTTTAGAGCAGAGCTGGGCCATTGAAACCGCTTATGCTGCCGGGGTTTTACTCCGTTTTTCTGGAGGAGGCTGGAAGGTGATGTTTACCTGAATGGTTCAGTAACTCCTGACAATTAATCCAGGAACACGTTGGAAATCCTTAATATTTCGAGTCACGACCCCCATGCCATGGCTCAACGCCGTAGCCGCAATCCAGAGATCACTGGCTCCAATGAGGGTACCAGTGCGTTTGAGATCCCTGACGATGCAACCATAGTGCCATGCGGATTCCCTTCCAGATTCCAAAATTGGATAAGGCCGGATAAATGTCTCCCATCGTTTGCGCTCGGACAAGGACTCTCCAGAAGCCAATTCTCCAGCAATGGTATCAGTGATATGTAGGGTTTCCTTGGATAAAAACGACTCCAAGGCATTGGAGGCAGGACCCTCAATCCGTTTGGTAATTTCACGCTCAAGCTGGATGAGAAAATTGGTATCTAAAATCACGTAATCTCCGTCCATGGATCGTCTGGCTTCTGGTTCAGAGTATCATGAACCCGGCTCATTTCATCGAGTGCTTCTTCACTTAGAATCGCCCCCCGTTTTTTCAAGTGAGCCAAAAGCAAACTTCCCGTAAGTGCAGTTTTAGGAAACACTGCACGACGAACAACGTCCGAGAATGATTCTCCTGGACCCTTCGAGTTGCTCAATCTCTCGTAAGCGTCGATTTCGATGGAAATAGTTTTCGTAGCCATGCATGAATCATGCATGAACCAATTAATTTGTCAATAGACTCCAAGCGCGAAATAGCTTATACCAGACTGCAAAGATGTTATATATTTTCAGGACTGGCATTATTTTTTATTTGGTTTACCACTTTCCAAAAACTGTAACTCTGAAACAACAGTTTGGTATTCGCGGAAATCAGGACTACTTTTTTCAATACACTGATTGAAGTCTGTAGCTGCATCCGTTGTGTCACCGTTGATGAGGTGAACGGTGCCAGAGAAAAAGCGTGACTCGCAAAAGAGAAAATCAGCAGTCCGGGGGTCTGGGTTATCGGCAGCCTTGAAAAGTTCGGCCTCCGTCAGTTGCCCGCTAAGAAACCGGGATATTCTGGAAGGCCAATCTCCTGTGTCTTTTGCGTGATGATATTCTAAATATTTCTGTAATTCATTGGTCGCCGCACTTTTTTGACCCAATCGAGCCCGGATTAACCAAAGAAAAAATTGCGAGTATTCGTCCGGTGGATTTAAGGTCGTTGCCTTCTCATAATCCGGCAATGCATCTTTAAACCGGTGTTGAATATAGTACAGGTGCCCTCGTGAGAGATAGATCAACGAGTTCTCTGGTTGCAGTTGAATAGCTATCGTGTAGTCATCGATGGCCCCCTTGTAATCACTTTTAACCGACTTGGTATTGGCACGATTGATGTAGAGGTTTGCTTCTCTAGGAGTCATCTTAATAGCTTTTGAGTAATCAGCGATGGCGCCGTCAAGATCACCATTGGCACCTCTGACGAGGGCAAGGTTCGAGTAGGTTCCTGGGTTGCCTGGCTGGAGTTGAGCAGATTGATTAAAGTCGGCGAGGGCACCGGTCAGATCCTGTTTGTGAAATTTGCTAAGACCCCGGTTGGAATAGGCAGATGGATCATATGGCTGGTACTGGATGGCCTTGGTGAAATCGGCTATGGCACCGTCGTAGTCTCCCTTCCTATCTTTTACGAGTCCTCGATTGGAGTAGGCTTTAGCAGAACCAGGCTCTACCTCAATGGCCTTGGAGAAATCAGCGACCGCACCATCGTAGTCTCCCTTCTTCTCTTTTACGAGTCCCCGATTGGAGTAAGCTCCGGGATCGCTTGGTTTCAGTGTTATAGCCTTGGTGAAATCGGCTATGGCACCGTCGAAATCCCCTTTCGAGGATCGGACAAGACCTCTGTTATTATAGGGTTTGACAAAGTCAGGTACGATTTCAATGCACTTGGTATAATCGGCTATGGCACCATCAAGGTCCTTTTTAAGGGACCTCGCAAAACCGCGATCATAGTAAGCCTGAGCATAGTCGGGCATGAGTTCAATGGCCTTCGAATAGTCGGCGATTGCGCCATCGATGTCCCCCGCTTTTCTCCTGGTAAAACCCTCATTTAAATAATCAGCGGCGGTCTGGGCCAATATGGAGCCTGAAGCCAAAGTTAATAGAGTTAAAAGCGCTGCAATTTTTGTGGGAAATTTGAAATAGAGAGTGGAGGTCATTCGAGTTGAAGCAAATAATAACTGCTTGCTCTACAGTATTCCAGCAGTTTTGAAGAAATTCGAATCGAAGAAATGTCCTAAATGCGGGTTAAAGTCACATCGCCTTTTATCCGATTGTTTTCATTATCATGCTTGGCAAGTAGTTTTACCGAGTACAGACTTCCTCATACTTATGAGTACTTCGTCCTATGCCCACCCTGAAGTGTTGGTGGAAACATCCTGGTTAGCTGATCATCTGCAAGAGCCCAACACGCGGATAGTGGAAAGCAATGAGGACATTCTTCTTTACGATACCGGTCATATTCCCGGTGCTGTTCACATTGATTGGCGGGCGGATTTACAGGATCAGCTCGTGAGGGATTATATTACTCCGGATAAATTTGCAGCACTTTGTGGTAGGAATGGCATCACTCCAGCCACCACCTGCATCTTTTATGGTGATAAATCCAATTGGTGGTCCTGCTATGCACTATGGGCCTTTCGTCTGTTTGGGCACACAAAAGTCAAAGTCCTCAACGGTGGCCGAGACAAATGGATCAAAGAGGGACGGGCCATTACCCGGGAAAAGCCAAGCATACAACCAGCGACCTATCCTGTTCCTGCCAAACGGTTGGATGCAGAGATTCGAGCGTTTTATGAGGAAGCTCTTGCTTTCAGTAAATCTGGCAAACCACTGATTGATGTTCGTTCCCCTGGGGAGTTTAAGGGAACGATCACCCATATGCCTGAATATCCTCAAGAAGGCGTTCTGCGCGGAGGTCACATTCCGGGAGCTAAAGGTGTTCCTTGGAAATTAGCGGTGAACGAGGATGGCTCTTTTAAGTCAGTAACCGAACTTAAAAAAATTTACGAGGAGGATTGCTCACTTTCCCCCGAGAAGGAGACGGTGGTTTATTGTCGAATCGGTGAGCGTTCCAGTCATACCTGGTTTGCTTTGACCTACCTCTTAGGGCATAAAAAGGTCCGAAATTATGACGGATCGTGGACCGAGTGGGGCAACAAGGTTGGTGCCCCGATCGAACGATCATCGTGACATGGCTGATAACTGCTCATCAATCGACACTGAGAAATCACCTCAGGAGGATGGGCCGCAGACGCCTCTGCCGAGGAAACTTCAGCAGATCGTCGAACTGTTTCAGTCACTTCCTGAGGAAGGCAAAAGGGAGAATCTCATTCTTTATGCTGATGCCACAAAAAAGCATGAGCCTAAAGATGGCGAAAGCTTCGATCTTGAGGATATTCGCAAAGACGAGGAATGTGCGGACACCGTTGGGGTGTTTCTGAAGGTTAATCCCGAGGGACAGGCGCTTTTTCGAGTCAGCTTGGGACCTCATGTCCAGACGTTGACCCGGGCGATGACAGCAATTCTTTGTCGAGGTCTTGAAGGCATGACTCCGCAAGATGTTCTAACTGTGCCCAGCAGTTTCGTTCCTCAGATTGTAGGTGGCCAACTCGTTCGAGTCCGGAGCCAAACGACCTACTACGTCCTCTCGCGGATGAAAGGCATTTGCAAAGTTTATCTGGATCGCAAACGGATGGCCGAGGTACGAAAAGCCGATTTTCACCAATGAATTACAATGATCGTTCAAAAAAGGAGGAGTTAAAGACCTACGCCTCGCTGGGTTTGAAGCGTACACTTAAGTCCGGCAGTCAGAGGCGGCGGATGGTGGAACGAGGGGCGCAGATAGTAATCGGGAGCGGGCAACCGGAGGAACCTCAAATCATTGTGCGAAGAGACCACTATACGCAGGTTCGGATGGGAGTGTTGGCCGAGAAATTACGGGCGATCCGGGATAAAGGCCTTAATCTCTCACGTGAATCTATCCTGGATTATCTGGCACCCACAGTTGAACGAGAGACCTATCGACGCCTGCTCGCCCTCTCAAAGAAATCGTCACGATTGGAAACCGTATTCCTACAAACCCACGCCCGTCTACCCACTCGTGGTGAACAAAAGATTTTCAATGAACAGGATAGGCCTGTTGTTTCCTCTGATAATCAAACTTCCCAATGGAGGGAGGACCTACTTGATCAGATATTAGGAGTGATTGAGGATAAGCGTAAGAATAGTTCAGGTCGATTGCAAACCGTATGGGCTGAACTGGTGGGAACGGAGATTGCTCAACAGAGCTCCCTGGAAAATATTGAATCTGGGGTGGCCTGGTTCCGGTGCTTGAGCAGCGCGCTTAGCTACCACTTGCAACGTCGGACAGATCTCCCGGAAAAACTGGCCTCAAAACTCAAACTACCCGTGCGCCAGTTGAAAGTGTCGTATTAATCCGACTACCGAATGATCCCACGCTCGGACTCTCGAATAAAGGTGAGCATGGCGCGGATTTCAGATGATGGTTCGCATTCATGCTCAATCTTGGCGAGGGCCTGGGAAGTGTTGAGCCCTTCATCATAGAGGATTCGGAAGGCGGTGCGGAGTTCGCGGATTTTACTGAGGGGAAAGTCATTTCTCCTGAGTCCGATGAGATTGACCGATCGCACCAAGGCCGGATTACCATCGGCTAGTAGGTAGGGAGGAACGTCTTGGACGATTTTGCTGCACCCGCCAACCATGGCCTGTTGACCGATCCTGCAAAACTGGTGGATCGCGGTCATCCCTCCGATGGTTACATGATCCTGGACAACGACATGACCACCAAGGGTAGCGTTATTAGAAAAGACGCAATGACTACCCACGATGCAATCATGTGCGATGTGGGTGTAGGCCAGGAATGTGTTCCGGGAACCAACCTCGGTGATTCCAGGGATTAGTGTACCATCTGAGGCTTTGCTGCCAGTGCCTCGGTTAATGGTCATATATTCACGAAATGTATTATAGCCGCCGATTTTCAAATAAGTTGGTTCGCCAACGTACTTTAAATCCTGGGACTTTTCCCCGATGGAAACGAAAGGGAAAAATTCGTTCTCGGGACCGATCTCGGACTTTCCGGCTAGGGAGGCGTGGTGATGGACTCGGCAACGGTCCCCTAACACGACCTCAGATCCAATATGGGCGTAAGGCCCCACGATAACATCGTGTCCGAGTTGAGCTCCTGGCTCGAGAATTGCGGTGGGATGAATGGAGGACATGATAAGTAGATGTGCCCTTAAGCATCAATTAGAGCGAACATCAGTTCGCCTTCGCAAACAATTTCTCCATTGACCAGGCAATGGCCGCGAGCGCATCCGATTTTTCTGCGGGATTTAGTGAGTTCCATCTCGATGATTAGGCTGTCACCCGGCATGACAGGTTTACGAAACTTCACTTTGTCGATACTCATGAAGTAGCCTAGCCGACCAGCGTTCTCCGATTGACGCAGAAGCAGGACACTGGCCACCTGGGCCATTGCCTCGACCTGGAGGACCCCGGGCATGACGGGGTGACCGGGGAAGTGACCAACAAAATAAGGTTCGTTGATACTGACATTTTTCTGTCCAACAGCTTTCGTATCACCCTCGAAACGTAGAATACGATCCACCATGAGAAAAGGGTACCGATGGGGGAGGATTTTCATGACACCTTTGATATCCATGGCTCCCTCGCCTACAGGAATGTTCTCGATCGGCATGAGCTGAGTTAGATAATTTCGGTACTGTTTATTAATGGCTTTGGCCAATTCAACATTTAAAGTATGGCTCGGTTTAGCCGAAGTGATATGAGCCTTCAACTTGAGAGGGAACAAGGCTAAGTCACCGATGATATCAAATATCTTGTGTCGAACAAACTCGTCCTCATATCGCAAGGGTTCCCGACATAACAAGGTATCGCCTCGGATGACAATGGCGTTTTCGAGGCTCCCACCTTGGATAAGTCCCTTCTCCAGCAGTGGTTGGACCTCCTCATAAAAGCAAAATGTACGGGCCTGACCGAGATCCTTAGGAAAATCGCCTGTCTCCTCCTTCCAGCTGAGATACTGAGTGAATTTCCCAGTATGGTTGGCATTCGTGCAACTGACTTGGAACCCATCGTGCGGCCACGCCCCGATGTAGGCTCCGTCCTTCCCCTTCACAATAATCGGTTCGCGGAGTTCGTAGTAATGGACTTTAGCCTCCTGCTCCAACTTGCCGGCCTTTTGGATGAGTTCGATAAACGCCCTGCCGCTCCCATCGCCGATTGGCGGTTCATTGGCATCCAGCTCGATCAAGGCATTATCGATCCCGCACCCGCGGAGGCAGGAGAGGACATGTTCGACCGTTTGAACTTTGACCGCCCCTTCTCCAATTGTAGTGGCGCGTTCGGTATGTTTAACCTGATCGATATGAGCTGCGACCGTCGGCTCATCTGGCAAATCCACACGTTTGAAAAGGTATCCTGCATCAGCCGGAGCGGGACGGAGTGTCAGGGTAACACGGTTACCCGTGTGCAACGCCATTCCGGACATTGTAGACGGTTGTTTAAGAGTGTGTTGTTTGGCAGAAGACATTCGTGGAAGTAAATCGTGTTCCGAAGATTTGGCAAGCAGATGATTTTTAACAATTTCCAAGATCACAAAACCCCAGACAAAAACGGGGAATTGCGGAACACTATATTAACCAGACTTCGCCTCAGATCTAAAATCGATTTTTATCCACAGATTGCACGGTTTTCCACAGATTATTTTTCTGTTTGTGTGGAGGGCGGAATCTCCGTATGCGCCCTAACTGTATCCCGCCCGCTCTCCAACCATGAGGGCAGGGAAGAGGGGGCTGGTTGATCTCGTTCTAGGATGATATAAGGAAGGCCTGTGAAGTCGGCCATGGCCTGGGGATTGGTCTGGGCTGCCAGGTTATCAGAAGCACCATGATGGTTTATTACCAGGCCCAGAATGGGTAATCCCGTTGTTCGGATGCTTTCGATGGTGAGAAATGTATGATTGAGTGTTCCGAGGGTGGTTCGGGTGACAATAATCACCGGGAATCCCAGTTCGCGAGCCAGATCGCCCATGGTGTCACGTGAGTTCACCGGAGTCATCCATCCGCCTGCTCCCTCAACGGCCACGTGAGTAAATGGGTCCGATGACTTAAGGATCTGTGCCGATACCTCCTTGATACTCAGCTTCCTGTTTTCTAAACCGGCTGAGATCCATGGGCTGAGTGGTTGTTGTAAGTGATAGGGGTTGATTTCATCCAGACTTAATGAGGAGCCTGCCGCCTGTTGTAATTGAATTGCATCATCTCGTGTGCCGCTGGAGATGGGTTTAAAGCCGACCGAGCGATGTCCATGTCGAACCCAGTTCCTCAGAAGTATCGACGTGAAAAAGGTTTTGCCTACCCCGGTATCGGTGCCAGCAATGAAACATCTCACAGATCAGACCTCCTTCACATGTTCCGTCGCATGGGAATAATAGTGGTAAACAACGACCGCAAAAAGGGGATTGATAAGAGTTCCTCCAAGAAAAAGGATCGTCTCAAACTTCAAGAGACCAAAAGTTTTCGGATGTGCGATTGCGTCCTGAACGACAGAACCAGTGGAGCTAAAATCATAGCCTAGAACAGCCAAACCAATAATATTTACCAACATATAGAGGATTGCGGGCACCATAATCAGCAAAAAGATTCGTACTTCTCCTGAGGAAAAAAAGGACTGTCCCGAGTTGTACCGTACCAAGGCATTTGAACGTTTGAGGGCCGAAATACCTTCCCGTCCCTCAAGGAGAATTACCCCAGAGGTCAGAAGAAGGCGGACGATGAGCAATAAGGGCGGAATCATGAGGATGAAGGACATGATCAGTAATAGCCCCACGACCAAATCGGAAGATTTTCCGTTCAACTTTGTTGCCTCCATGCCAGCCAGAAGGGCCGGTATTGTGGCGAGGGCTGGCAAAACAACTCGGGGAATGATGGACAAAGCGATGTGAAGAATTGCACCCTGAATAAGTGTCAGGGTCTCACTAAAGGAGAGGGTTTGCGCCGTTCGCAGTCGATCCATCCAGACTAACATCATTCCGAACACCAGCTCCTTGAAAATGATGACACAGTAGATAGCGAGTAGGAAAGCAAGGGCAAAGCGGGTAGATTGCGCGAGATGATCTGAAAAATTCCCCTGACTCATGGCGTATCCCATGAGGGAACTTGGCACTTGGAGCAAGGCGCCGAAGAGAAGAAACTTCCAGAAGTTTTTGGAATAGGTTTGGGCGGACTCAATGAAGATGGAACCAGTGGAAGGAAATGGAACGAGACTTTCCGGTCGGAAATAGGCGGCGCTCACATCGAGGGGGGGCAATCCTACATCAGTAGATAATAAATTAGGTTGGGTGGTGACCGAAGGTGGAGGACAGACGGGGGGAGTGATGCGAACCTTCTCCCATGTGGTAGGCTGGCTCTCTCCCTTCCGAACAAGTTTGGAAGAAGAAGTTAAACGACCCTCTTCCTCCCATTTAAGAAGGGTATTTCTGTCAGCCGGTCCGTAAATCCGGCTGTCGGGTGCGTGGTAAAGATATTGCTCGGCGGTGGACATCCCACAAGTATCCGTAAGATATCCATCTTTGGCAAGATCCCTTGATTTTTACTCTCCCTCTCATTGCCCCATTTCAGCCGCTGCACGGGGGGGGCATAAAAAACAAACCTCTGTGAGGCTTGTAAGAAAATAATTAAATGCAAAGCTTGCAATATCGCGAACCCCCTATAACTATTTTCTTCATGGCAGATCTAGCAAATAAATACGCCGAAAATGTACTCGGCAAGTATTATGTGGATACTCAGTGCATCGACTGTGACTTATGTCGGGAGACCGCTCCCAGCAATTTTACCCGTCAAGACGATGGCGGATACTCATTCGTATATAAGCAACCCGAGACCCCCGAAGAGGAGGAGAAGTGTCGTGAGGCCAAGGAGGGTTGCCCTGTCGAAGCCATTGGCGACAACGGTTCCTGAGGGTGGCGAGGGAATTTTTATCCTCATCCTCCTTCGCAAGGCCTACGGCGGATAAGGATTACACGGATATTCCACAGGTTTCTTTTGTATCTTGGAGGGCGGATCTCCGTATACGCCCTAATTGGATCTCGGTAAAAGATTGACCCTCCTGTTCTCTGTTTTGAAGCATACCCTCAAAGGAGACGATATTGGTATTGTGAGATTCGTCCTGGGTAGGATTGTTTCTTTGGATAATGCCATGGCAAAGGCTCGGTTATCCCTCACCGCACTCAATGACTCAATCACACTCAGTGGAGGGGTTTGCGTGTAGACTACTTCAACTACTCATAAATGAAATTGTTTGTGCGCAACCAATTTACAAACAGTTCAATCCAAGTCGAACAATTACACTTTAGTGTTCCCACTCCATATCCATGGCCACCATTCTGATAAATATGTAGTTCTGCTGGAACTTTAATCTCCTGGAGCGTACTGAAAAGCGTGATGCATTTTTCAGCAAGTTTGTCATCTGCCGCGACGCTGATAAATGTCGGTGGGATATTTGTCCCAATCGTAACCCCTTCCGGTAACTTCGTTCCCGGATAGATTAGCATTAAGAAATTTGGATGATCATCTATCTTATCGATCATATCTGGCGTCCAATCAACCTTTGGCGAAAGGTTCGCGACACAATGAAGGGCGAGATGACCCCCAGCAGAAAAACCTCCAATGCCAATGGCATCTGAATTGATATCCCATTCTTTTGATTTACTTCGGATAAATTGGATTGCTCGTTGTCCATCATCACGAGCGGCAAAAACATCGTAATGACGGTATTTTAAAACAATACCGGCAACACCTAATTCCTGTAATATTTGCGCAACTCTGTAGCCTTCTTTGTCGATTTCAAGTACGTTATATCCGCCACCGGGACAGATTAAAACTGCTGCTCTAGTATTTTTTGTCGCTTCCGGCAAAAAAACTTTAATCGTTGGTTCTGTTACCCATTTAACAAGATCGTCGTTGCGATCAGCAGCACGTTCCCATGTTTCTTTGTAATTCGGCCAAGGCCAGTTTTTTGAATTGCTACCCGGCGCATCACCCTCCCAAATCTTATATTCGGTGTCCGAGTTCATACTCCAGATTGTCACGTGCTTGGCATGGCGAGCTCGAGGAGCTTGTGCAAGCGATGCAACATCGTTCGTGGATCTTCCAGTAAGCCCGCTGAGAGAAGGGCGTTATCGTACACCTGCTCTGCAATCTGTTGAGCGAGGGTGGGGTCATTAAAACGAAGCTTGTTTAATCGCACCATGATCGGATGTGAGGAGTTGATCTCCATTCGCAATTTCCCGGCGGTCGCTGCGGGATTGTCCTTTTGAACTACCCGCATCATTTTGCGCATGCTGGTGGTCATGTGAGGGTCGTCGTCAAACACCAGGGCCGGATTGTCGACCAAGCGGGTCGAGGCCGTGACTTCATTGACCTTGTCTTTTAATAATTCTTTAATCCATGAGGCCAGCATTCCGGCATCCTCAGTACTCAGACCCTTGAGCTTTTCGCGATCAGATTCCGAGAGTTCTAGTTTCGCCTTTTCTGCAGCGGTCAAATGCTTGCCGTTGAACTCGCGAAGTTGGTCGATGACGAACTCATCATACGGATCATAACAAAAAAGAACTTCGATGTTGCGAGATTTAAACACCTCGAAAAATGGACTGTTTTCGGCTGCTGTCCGGTTCGGAGAGAATAAGTAATAAATCTCTTTTTGTTCACTGCCCATCCGGGTGATGTAATCATCGAGAGAGGTTAATTTACCGGCCTCCAATGTGGAACTTTCAAAACGGAGTAACCGGGACAATGAATCGCGATGGGAGAAATCCATCGACACACCCTCTTTGATGTAGCGATTAAATTCTTGATAAAATTCCGCATAGGCCTCGGGGTTTGATTTAGATTCCTCCTCGAGCATTTTAAGGAATCGACCACTGACGACCTTTCCAATTTTCTGCAGGAGTGCACTATCCTGCATGGACTCACGCGAGATATTTAGTGGCAGATCGTCGCTCTCCACTACGCCTTTGACAAAGCGCATCCATTCTGGAAGGAGATCCTTCGGTTTACTTTGAATGAGAACCCTTTTGCAGTAGAGATGAACGTCGATTTCCTGTCTAGAGAATCCGAATTTTTCCATGCTTACCTTGGGCACAAACAGCAAAGATCGAATCATCAGTGGAGCATCGGCAGAGAAATGCAGTCGATATCGGGGATCCTCATGATCATGGGCAAAGTATTGGAAGAATTCTTTGTACTCCTCCTCTTTGATCTCGGATTTGCTCCTGGTCCAAATGGCTTGCGCCGTGCTCACCTGCTTCCCATTCAATTCGATGGGGAAGGGGACAAAGGTGGAGTACCGTTTAAGGATGCGTTCCGCATTATAGTCCTTGGCGAAGTCCCTTTCCGATTCCTTGAGATGAAGGATGATTTCCGTCCCCCGAGTTAGTCCTCCAATGGGTTCAATGGTGTAGCTTCCTGTGCCAGTCGAAGTCCACTGATGACTGACTGCATCGGCTTGGGAGGAACAGGAGCGGACGACGACTTTATCAGCCACCATGAAGGCCGAGTAGAATCCGACGCCAAACTGGCCAATGAGGTCGAGACTCTTTTCCTTGTTTTCAGAAAGTTGTTTAAGAAATTCCTTGGAACCTGAGCGAGCGATGGTTCCGAGGTTCTGAATCAGCTCTTCGCGAGTCATGCCGACGCCCGAATCCGAGAATGTCAGGGTGTGCTCAGTCTCATTCGTATTCAAACGGACTTTAAGAGGAAGATGATCGTCGCGCACCGTTTGACCGGAGCTTTGCAAGAAGCGCACCTTTTCCAGGGCATCGGCAGCATTGGAGATTAATTCGCGCACGAATATCTCTTTGTCGGTATATAGAGAATGAATGACTAGATTCAGAACCTGTTGAATCTCGGCTTGAAAGGAATGTGTTTCGGGATTGCTCATAACGGAGGGTCATTGTTTTAACTAGCCCGCCTTCTGTCAAGGGAGTTATGAGAAATCCTGTGCTGTCAAAAAAATATTCCCCTATTCGGGTTTGGTATTCAAATGACGTACATTCATCCCAAGACCTTACTGGGGCAATAAATTGGAACCGCCGGGAGGCAAAGTTTCATGTGCGCCCTGTTGTGGGGCATGGGGGACTGGGGACTCTCTCGCGACGGTGACCCACATGGGATCACGGGTTTAAGCCAAATTTTCCATGGAATGACTTGTTCTGGCCAAGAGCCTCGTCTCTTTCGTAGGTGACTTGAGTCAATTTATTTTGGAGTAAGTTAACGTAGCTGAGAGCATCATCCCTCTCGCCTGTCACCACAGTCAGCTTATCTTGGAGTGAGCTGACTGAGCTAAGAGCCTCTGACAACGCTCCGCGTACGTCAGTGAGCTGGCTTTGGACGGCCTGCTGGCTCGTAACGATAGACTGTATTGTATTTTCTCTCTGGGCTAATTGAGATTGAAAATGATTTTCAAAGCTATTGATCCTCGCTTGTTCGATAAAATAGACGCCTCCTGCAGCAAACAACATTAATGCAATCATCAAAGCTATTCCTTGTCCACCTTTGATGAGTTGTCGCTCGGCCTCATAAAGCCCATGGAGCCGATTAATGAACAATTCGCGGAAATGTTCGATCCCGTCTTTTTCCAGGTGAAATACATTCATAATATTAAGACGTGCAGCCCATGTGCCAGTCTATCAACATCCTCTTTATCAATGGGTTGCGATTAGTATATGTCTTTTGAGCCATTTTATTTCAGACATTTTGCAAGTAAAAACATCCAAGATATTGTGAACTGCAATGGATCCTAAAAATCCGTTGACGATTTCCGGATTGGCTCCGAGTCCTCCTGTGATAAGTATGACAGGAAATGATGTCGATACCCGATGTATTAACAAGTTTGGAATATGGTGAAAAACTCCGATCTCTATGCGTGAGTTTTCAAACGTTGACTGGTAAACAATTGATTTCAACCGATAGGGATATTGTCCAGGCGTTATGGCATTCGTCTCGTGTAATTGTTGCACACGGAACTGAGGCCGATCCATTGTTCTTTTTTGGCAACCATCGGGCTTTGGAATTATGGGAAATGGACTGGGAGCAATTTTGGAACATGCCTTCTCGACTGACTGCTGAGCCATTGGAAAGGATGGAACGGACGAGACTGCTCAAAGCGGTAGCCCAAAAAGGTTATATCGACGACTATTCGGGGATTCGTGTGAGTCGGTCAGGGAGGCGATTTAAGGTTCGTGATGCGGTGGTTTGGAATATCACTAACGACCAAGGAATTTTGTTAGGACAGGCGGCAACTTTTGAGTCAGTGGAATGGATTTAATCCGAAATCCGAAGCCCATTAATCTGTGCTACTCCGCGAAGTCTTCGGGTAAAAACAGCCTTTCTCCTTTTTCTTTTTCAGTTTTTAAAAAATTCTTATTGACGTTATTTTACATTCTGATGAGATGTGCAGCTCCCTTGACCCAGCTACGCTTGAGGTGTGTCCGAAAGCGCAGGTGGATGATAGGTCGTCCCTTGATTCCGAGTCGGTAGAGAGGGGTGATGGATCAGTGTTAAGGGAGAGAACGTTGGGCAGAAACAGAGCCAAGGCGTAAATCGGGCCTGGTGATGGTGATGCCCATGTAGCTCAGTAGGTAGAGCACGTCCTTGGTAAGGACGAGGTCACCGGTTCAAACCCGGTCATGGGCTCCAGCGCCCAGCGGTGCAGGTACGATTTAGAAGTTGGATCCGGATGGCCAATAGGTTGTCGGTGAGAACAAAAAAATGAAACTTTTAGTAAAGTAACAACCAAAGAGAGTAGGATACCATGGCTAAAGAGGCCTTTACACGCACGAAGCCGCACGTCAACGTGGGCACAATTGGACACGTCGATCACGGCAAAACGACTTTAACAGCCGCCATTACCAGCGTTTTGGCCAAGAAGGGTTTTGCTGAGAAACGGGATTACGATCAGATCGATAATGCGCCCGAAGAAAAGGAGCGCGGAATCACGATCAATACTACTCACGTCGAGTATCAGACGGAGAAGCGCCATTACGCGCACGTTGATTGTCCCGGTCATGCCGACTACGTGAAGAACATGATCACAGGTGCCGCCCAGATGGATGGTGCCATCCTCGTGGTCAGTGCTGCTGATGGTCCGATGCCTCAGACTCGTGAGCACATTCTGCTCGCTCGTCAGGTGGGTGTGCCATCCATGGTGGTTTTCATGAATAAAGTCGACATGGTGGACGACAAGGAATTGCTCGACCTCGTTGAGCTTGAGGTGCGTGAACTCCTGACCGCCTACGAATTCCCGGGTGATAAAATCCCGATCGTTCGTGGCAGTGCGCTCAAAGCACTTGAGGGGGATCCCGAACATGAGAAGAACATTCTTGCTCTGATGGAGGCCGTTGACAGCTATATTCCAATCCCTGAGCGTCCGAAGGATCAGCCATTCCTGATGTCGGTCGAGGACGTGTTCAACATTGAAGGTCGTGGTACAGTGGCCACGGGTCGTGTCGAACGTGGTGTCTTGAAGAAGATGGAAGAGGTCGAGATCGTTGGAATGCGTCCCACAGCCAAGACTACGGTCACCGATATCGAAATGTTTCGGAAGCTCCTTGAAACGGCCGAGGCCGGTGAAAACGTTGGATTGCTCCTGCGTGGTACAAAGAAAGAGGATATCGAGCGTGGACAGGTTATTGCCAAGGTTGGTTCGATTAAACCCCACACAAAATTCAAGGCCCAGGTCTATATCCTGACCAAGGAAGAGGGTGGACGTCACACTCCGTTCTTCACCAATTATCGTCCTCAGTTCTATTTCCGGACAACCGATGTGACTGGAAGCGTGAAACTGAAGGAAGGCGTGGAAATGGTGATGCCCGGCGACAACGTGGAAATTGATGTTGAGTTGATTACCCCGATCGCCATGGAAAAATCCATCCGTTTCGCGATCCGCGAAGGCGGACGCACGGTGGGTGCCGGTCGTGTTTCGGAAATCGTAACCTGAAACGGAATTGGTGGCCCAGCAACAGCTTATTCGAATGAATTAGGACAGTAGCTCAATTGGTAGAGTTGCGGTCTCCAAAACCGTCGGTTGTGGGTTCGAGTCCCTCCTGTCCTGATTGAACAAATAAATGTAATGACTTTTATACAGAATCATCTCCCCCTAGTAGTTGTCTGGTCGTTGGTTGCGGTTTTCCTGGCTTATGGTCTGTTCAAGTTTGGGACCTCGTGGCGGCGATTTATCAATGAGGTGGCTCTGGAGCTGTCCAAATGTTCCTGGCCGTGGAATCCTCAGGAAAAGGGAATGAAACGGTACAAGGAGCTCATCGATTCCACCGTGGTTGTGGCTGTTTCCTCGCTTCTGTTGGCGGGAATAGTTACCTCCTCGGATTTTATTTTACAGAAGGTTGTTAATTTTTTAACGACCCGTCTTCCCATTTAATACGTCATGAACGAAACCCTGAGCGAGATAAGTGCTGAAATGCCTGCTGATGGAGCAGAAGCTTCCAAGCGTCCACCCAATGCGCAGTGGTATGCGTTGCACTGCCTTTCGGGCCAGGAGGCCAAGGTCAAGAAGAACATTGAGCAGCGGACGAAGACCGAAGAAATGGGGGAGTTGATTTTTGAAGTGGTGATTCCTGTTGAGCGTGTTTCAGAGGTCAAACGCGGCAAACGTGTTGAGACTGAGCGCAAACTCTATCCGGGGTATGTTTTTATCAACATGATTTTGAGGACTGAAGATGGCAAGTTGCATGATCGGTCGTGGTATTTTGTTCGTGAGACGAATGGTGTTATAGGATTTGCCGATGGCGATAATCCGTTGCCGATGCCTGAAGATCAGATCAGCGCGATGCTGCGTCAGATGCAAGAACGCGAAGAGAAGGTGACGCCGAAAGTTGCATTCTCCATTGGGGACAAGGTCAAGGTGGGCGATGGACCGTTCCTCAATTCAGAAGGGATCATTGAGGAGATCGATCCCGATCGTGGCAAACTACGAGTCTCCGTGAGCATGTTTGGCAGATCTACCCCAGTCGAACTCGAATATTGGCAAGTGGAGAGGGCAGCATAAGAGGGTGATCAGCCGTCAGTAGAACCTGACAAATTTAGAATTTTGGGTTAAGAACCCGGATCAAGAAAGAATATTATGGCAAAAGAAGTTGTAGCTACCGTTCGTCTGCAGATTCCTGCGGGCCAGGCAAATCCAGCCCCTCCCGTGGGTCCGGCTCTTGGTCAGCATGGTGTGAACATCATGGGATTTTGCAAAGAGTTCAATGCAGCGACGCAGAAGGAAGCGGGCAGCATTCTTCCTGTTGTAATCTCGATTTACAAAGATAAATCTTTCACCTTCTTCACCAAATCACCGCCTGCCGCAGTCTTACTCAAGAAAGCCGCGAATATCGCCACCGCCTCCAAGGAGCCCAATCGTATCAAGGTTGGCAAGGTTACCCGCAAGCAAGTGATGGAAATCGTTAAGATTAAACAGAAGGATTTGAATGCGAGGACTGATGAGGCCGCATTTCGAATGATCTCAGGAACGGCCCGTAACATGGGCATTGAAGTTATCGATTAAATTTTTGTCAGTAAAACTAAACCAACAAGTGGGAGAAAACTGACTCGTTCAGAATTCGCCAGAACCACAAGGAGGATAAAATGGCCCGTAAACCAAGTAAGAGATACCAGGCAGCATCAAAGTTAGTTGATGCGAGCAGATCCTACGCCCTAGGCGAGGCAGTCAAAATTTTAAAACAGATGCCTAAAGGCAAGAGCGACGAGACGGTCGATCTGGCCTTCAAGCTGGGCGTCGACCCCAAACAGAGTGATCAGATGGTCCGAGGAACAGTTGCTCTGCCCAATGGCTCGGGTAAAAAAGTGCGGGTGTTGGTATTCGCCAAAGGCGAAGCAGCGGAGAAGGCCAAGGCTGCCGGAGCAGACTTTGTAGGTTTTGAAGATTTAATCAAAAAAGTGACTGAGGGATTCCAGGGGTTCGATGTTGCTGTGGCTACGCCGGATGCCATGGGCGAAGTGCGCAAGCTTGGTAAGATTCTCGGACCTCGCGGTTTGATGCCAAATCCTCGTACGGGGACGGTAACAGAAGACACGGCGAAAGCTGTCAAGGAGTGCAAAGCTGGCCGTGTAGAGTTCAAACTCGATAAGTCAGGCAATGTCCATGTAGTAGCTGGCAAGGTCTCCTTTGAGGTGGCAGCTTTGGAAGAAAACTCCAAGGCCATCATCGAGGCCGTCGTCAAGGCACGTCCGGCCAGTGCCAAGGGCAAGTTCGTGGAAAATGCCGTTTTGGCCACCACGTATTCCCCGGGCATTCACATTGATGTCAGTCCATTTGTCCGCAACTAAACTTGAGAGAAATATCATGAGACCCGAAAAACAATATATCGTTGATGAAATCCGGAGCAGGGTAAACGCCTCTCCATTTGTACTGGTGACGGATTATACCGGACTGAAGGTTGATCAATTTACCGAGTTACGGACCCGTTTGCGTGCTGCCAAGGCGGAGTGCCGGGTGGTGAAGAATACCTTTTTAACCAGGGTTTTGAAGGAGTCCGGTATTGATTTGGATGCCACACTGAAGGGACAGATTGCTGTTGTGACCGGTGAAAAGGATGTCTGTGGAGCCGCCAAGATCCTAAAAAATTTCACCGCCGAATTCAAGTTGCCTGTTCTCAAGGGAGGCGTACTTGACAAAGCTATCCTTTCCAAGGAGCAGGTGATCGCATTGGCCGATCTACCTCCTAAAGAGGTGCTCCAGGCGAAGATCCTGGGCCTGTTGCAGGCTCCGGCTACCAAATTGGTGCGTCTTCTCAACACGCCGGCGGGGCAAATTGCGCAAGTGCTCAAGGCCCATGCCGACAAGCAAGGGGGAGCAAACTAAAAAGAATTTGGAACATGAAGTGGGATGAGTTTCAACAATTAAGATCTCATTCCTTCATATTCCATCGAGGGCAAAATAAAATGTCCCTATCTAGCCCGGAAGCCCTTCCGGGTTAATTGTCCTGCGGGTGCGGGATGCTAGGTAAGGCAAAAACTGAAAAAGATAAATATATGGCAGATCTAAGTGTGATCGTTGATCAGCTGAGTGGTTTGACGGTTCTGGAAGCCGCCGAATTAGTTAAGAAATTAGAAGAGAAATGGGGCGTAAGCGCCGCTGCTCCCGTATCCGCTGGCCCTGCAGCTGGCGCAGCAGGTGGAGCTGCCGCCGCACCAGCAGCCGAAGCGCAGACCGCCTTCGATGTTATTTTAAAGGAGGCTGGCGCCAATAAGATCGGCGTCATTAAAGAGGTTCGCGCCGCAGTGGCCGGATTGGGTTTGGCTGAAGCCAAGGCTCTCGTCGAGAGTGCCCCCAAGCCGATCAAAGAGGGCGTGACCAAGGCAGAAGCAGAAGAAATCAAGAAAAAGATCGAAGCTGCCGGTGCCAAAGTTGAAATTAAGTAGCCTGTGTTTCCCGTTGAAGCGGTCCGGCTACAGCCGGACCGCTTTCGACATCCCGACCTGTTTTTCCGACCAACCCCAGCATAAGACCCTATGAGCACGAAGACCCAAACTCCTCAGCGTATTAATTTCGGTAAAATTAAGGAGACAACCGATGTCCCCAATCTGATCGAACATCAGCTTAAATCTTATCGCGATTTCTTGCAAACGGGGGTTCAGACGAACAAGCGTCGACAGGAAGGACTGCATGCCGTGTTCGCCGAGGTTTTCCCGATTGAAAGCTACGACGGCAAGATCAAGCTGGAATTCGCCTCCTATGAAATCGGCGAGTCCAAGATGAATTTCATTGAGTGCATCCGCGAAGGACAGACGTTTGCTAGCCCTCTGTATGTGACTTTCCGTCTCCGTGATGAGAGCTCCACCAAAGAGGAGAGGGTGTACATGGGTGAACTCCCAATGATGACCCCTCAGGGCAATTTCGTCATCAATGGTGCTGAGCGAGTGATTGTCAGTCAGTTGCACCGCTCTCCGGGTATTTGCTTTGAATCGAGTATTCACACAAATGGCAAAACGCTCTACTCCTATCGTATCATTCCGGATCGCGGTACCTGGATGGAAGTAACCTTTGATACGACAGATCTTCTCTACGTCCATCTCGATCGACGGAAACGACGTCGCAAGTTTCTGATCACTACTCTTCTCCGTGCCTTAGGATATAATACGGATGAGGAGATTATCCGGCTGTTCTACACCGTTGAGGATCTTAAACTGAAAGGTGATCTCGATGATGACAAGATCGGAACCAAGGTGCTCATCGCCGAGGTCCGTGATAGTGCCAATCAGGATCTTGTGGTGGCTCGCGCTTTCGAGCCATTGACCAAAAGTGTCATTCGTCAGTTACTCGAAATCGGTGTTAAGTCGGTCCAGGTTGTCGATATCAAGGACGATGATACTATCGTGAAATGTCTCAAAAAGGATACCGCACGGGATACCGATGAGGCTTTAAAAGAGATTTATCGTCGGTTACGTCCTGGCGATCCGCCCACAGTTCCGAATGCAAAAATCCTTCTCAAGCGGCTGTTTTTTGACGGTAAGCGCTATGATTTAAGCAAGGTTGGTCGTTATAAACTCAATCAGAAGTTGGGTATCAATGTCGACATCGGCGTACGCACTCTTGCCAATGAGGACGTGATTGCTGCCACGCAATATGTGATCAAGCTCCGCCGGGGTGATGGATTAACGGATGATATCGATCATTTGGGCAGTCGTCGTGTCCGCACGGTTGGCGAGTTGCTCGCCAATCAGTGTCGTACCGGTCTCGCTCGTACAGAGCGACTGGTAAAGGAACGGATGACATTATTCGATGTTAATACGGAAGGGATGACACCGCAGAAGTTGATCAACCCCAAGGCCCTCTCGGCCACGATTCGTGACTTCTTCTCCCGAAGCCAACTCTCGCAGTTGATGGATCAAACCAATCCGCTCTCGGAGATGACGCATAAGCGTCGTCTCTCGGCGCTCGGGCCAGGAGGTTTGTCTCGTGATCGCGCCGGCTTTGAGGTTCGTGACGTGCATACCTCCCATTATGGTCGTATCTGTCCGATTGAGACTCCGGAAGGTCCAAACATCGGTCTGATCTCTTCTATGTCCTGCTTTGCGCAGGTCAATGAATTCGGATTTATCGAGACCCCCTATCGTAAGGTGGTTCATGGGAAAGTGACGGAAACCGTTGACTATCTCGCTGCCGATCAGGAGGAAAATTTTATTGTGGCCATGGCAAATAGCCCAATTGATGAGCACGGTAACTTTGTCGAGAAAAAGGCCTCGGTCCGGTTTAAGGGCGAGTTTTTAGAAGTTGAGCCTGCACGGGTAAATTACATGGACGTTTCACCGAAACAACTGGTTTCAGTGGCGGCGAGTCTGATTCCGTTTCTTGAGCATGACGATGCTAATCGTGCGCTCATGGGTTCAAACATGCAGCGGCAGGGTGTTCCTCTCATCGTTTCAGAGTCCCCCGTGGTTGGAACCGGTATGGAGGCCAAAGTGGCCCGTGATACACAGGCTGTCATTGCCTCAGAAATTGCAGGTCGCGTGGCATCGGTAAGCGCTCAGAGGATCATCATCACGACAGATGGCGACGCTCCCGATGGTAAAAAGAAATCCAAACACGATCCCGAAAACGGCATCTGCATCTATGATCTACGCAAGTTCATGCGTTCGAACGCCGGAACCTGTATCAATCAGAAGCCAATTGTTCGTAAGGGAGATAAAATCACCAAAGGGCAGATCATTGCAGATGGTCCATGCACCGAACACGGTGAGTTGGCCTTGGGACGGAATGTGCTCGTGGCTTTCATGCCTTGGAACGGGTACAACTTTGAGGACGCTATCCTGATCTCGGAAAAAATCGTTAAGGAGGATATCTATACCAGCATCCATATTGACGAGTTTGAAATTAGTGCCCGTGATACCAAGCTCGGACCTGAGGAAATTACTCGGGACATTCCGAATGTTGGTGACGAAGCCTTGAAGAACCTCGGACCCGATGGAGTCATCCGTATTGGTGCAGAAGTCAAACCGGGCGATATCCTGGTCGGTAAAATCACACCCAAGAGTGAAACCGAACTGGCTCCTGAAGAGCGTCTATTGCGGGCGATCTTCGGCGATAAAGCTGCCGACGTTAAGGATTCCTCTCTCCGAGTGCCCTCCGGCACATATGGTATCGTAATGGATATCAAGGTCACCAGTGGCAATATCAAGATTCAGCGTCAGAAGATGACTCCAACCGAGGCGAAATCGAAGACGAAGGAGGTCGACACTCGCTATGCCCAGAAAGAAGCTGAATTACTCGAGGAACTGACTCAGTCGCTCTCGAACATTCTGCTGAACGAGAAGATCCCGTTGGATGTAGTCAATGCCGAGACAGGTGAGATCATTATTCCAGCCAATCGCAAGATTACCAAGACCCTGCTTCGCAAGCTGGCACAGGTGTATGATCATATTGAAATCGATCCAAGCCCGATCCGCATCAAGATCATGGAGATCATTAGTAGCTTCGAAGCAAAGTTCGAGCAGCTGAAAAATGATAAGGATATGGAGCTCGATCAGGTTGAGAGCGGTGACGATGTCGACCCCGGCATTATCAAACAGGTTAAGGTCTACGTAGCCAGCAAGCGCAAGCTTTCCATTGGTGACAAGATGGCCGGACGCCACGGTAACAAGGGTGTCGTCGCCAAGATTGTGCCTGAAGAGGATATGCCCTTCCTGCCGGATGGTACTCCGGTGGAGATCGTCTTGAATCCCCTGGGCGTGCCTTCCCGCATGAATGTCGGACAGGTTCTTGAGACCCATTTAGGTATCGCTGCCCGAGCGCTCGGGTTCAAAGTGGCCACTCCGGTCTTTGATGGTATCAAGGAGAAACAGATCCGAGCCTATCTCAAGGAGGCCCATATGAACGAGGATGGAAAGACCTACCTCATCGATGGGCGTACGGGTGAGCGATTTGATCAACGGGTGGTTGTTGGAATCATCTACATGTTGAAACTTGGTCACATGGTCGCGGATAAGATCCATGCCCGTGCTGTCGGACCTTACTCGCTTGTGACTCAACAGCCGCTGGGTGGCAAAGCCCAGTACGGTGGACAGCGCTTCGGAGAAATGGAAGTCTGGGCGATGGAGGCATATGGTGCCGCCTATACGCTTCAGGAATTGCTGACCGTCAAGTCGGACGACGTGGCGGGTCGAACTCGCATTTACGAGAGTATTGTTAAGGGCGATAACACACTGGAGGCCGGAACACCGGAATCCTTTAATGTGTTGATTAAAGAGATGCAAAGTCTGTGTCTCGATATCAAGGTTGGTGCCCGGTCCAATCAGCATAGCGGCCCTGAGGAACCTGCTCCCCGTAAGGATATTTTCAACGAACGCGCAGCCTAGATCCCCAACTACTATCTATTATCTACTAATTACCATCTAATAAATCAATCCTATGAGTAAAGAGTCCTCAACAGCACGTGAAGTATTGGGATTGGAGCGCGCGATCGGCTTTGACCAAGTCGGAATCTCCATTGCCTCTCCAGAGACCATCACCTCCTGGAGTCGCGGTGAAGTCAAAAATCCTGAAACCATCAACTACCGGACGTTCAAGCCGGAAAAAGGTGGGTTGTTTTGTGAACGTATTTACGGTCCGACCAAAGACTGGGAATGCGCCTGCGGCAAGTATAAGCGGATCAAGTACAAGGGCGTTATCTGCGACCGTTGCGGTGTGGAAGTCACACTGGCTCGCGTGCGTCGTGAACGCATGGGGCATATTGAACTGGCCGTGCCCGTCTCTCACATCTGGTTTTTTAAGTGCATGCCCAGTCGTCTGGGATTGATGATGGATATGACCGCGCGGGAACTCGAGCGGGTGATCTATTATGAGGATTACTTGGTAACGGATCCTGGTACGACCCCTCTCGAACTCAAGCAATTGTTGAGTGAGCAGGAATATCGTGAGGCAATTACGCAGTACGGCGAATCCTTCAAGGCCCGCATGGGAGCCGAAGCGATTCGCGATGTGTTGAAACAACTGGATCTGGATAAGCTGGCTCAGGAATTGACGGAGCAGTTGGCGACAACGAAGAGCAAACAGAATCGCAAAAAGTTGGCCAAGCGATTGAAGCTCGTCCAGGGCTTCATCATCTCGTCCTCCCGTCCGGAATGGATGATCCTCGAGGTTCTTCCTGTGATTCCCCCTGATTTACGTCCCCTCGTTCCCTTGGAAGGCGGTCGCTTCGCCACCTCAGATCTTAATGATCTGTATCGACGCGTAATCAACCGTAATAACCGTCTTAAGAATCTGCTTCAGTTGAAGACTCCTGACGTCATCATCCGCAACGAAAAGCGGATGTTGCAGGAGGCTGTCGATGCTCTATTCGATAACGGTCGACATGGTCGCGCGGTCACTGGAGCAGGAAATCGTCCTCTGAAATCTCTTTCGGACATGCTCAAAGGGAAGACAGGTCGCTTCCGTATGAATCTTCTCGGTAAACGCGTCGACTACTCAGGGCGTTCGGTCATTGTGATCGGACCAGACCTTAAGTTGTCGCAATGCGGATTGCCCAAAAAGATGGCTCTCGTGCTATTCGAGCCGTTCATTATTCGGCGTCTCCGTGAGCTGGGTCATGTACATACCGTTCGCAGTGCCAAGAAGATGATCGAGCGTCAGGAATCAATCGTATGGGATATTCTCGACGACGTGACTCGTGGTCACTCCGTTCTGCTCAACCGAGCTCCAACACTTCACCGGTTATCAATCCAGGCCTTCGAACCAAAGTTGATCGAAGGCGAAGCCATCCGTGTGCATCCTCTCGTTTGTACCGCTTACAACGCGGACTTCGACGGTGATCAGATGGCCGTCCACGTTCCCTTGTCGGTCGAAGCGCAGTTGGAGGCCCGTCTGTTGATGCTGGCTCCCAATAACATCTTCTCACCTTCCAGCGGTCGTCCCATTACCACTCCGAGCCAGGACATTACCCTTGGCTGTTACTATCTGACGCAAGGCCCTCGCAGAGTCGGTGCCGATGCCCATGAGAAAAAGCGGCTACCGATTTTCTCCGATATCGATGAGATCCTGTTTGCCCACGCTGATGACGTGTTAGGGACGCACGATTTGATTCTATTGAAGAATCCGGATTTCGGCCGTGAGACCGTGTATGGCTCATCGGATAAGAAATTGATTGAGACGACTCCCGGTCGTGTTCTTTTCAATCAGATCTGGCCAGCAGGAATTGGGTTCTACAATAAATCTGCCGGTAAAAAGCAATTAGGGGACATCATCCTTCGCAGTTATCAGGTGGCCGGACATGAGGCCGCAGTGGAGAGCCTCGACAAGCTCAAACAGTTGGGCTTCAAAGAGGCCACAAAGGCTGGTATCTCCATCGGGATCGATGACATGATTATCCCTGAGGAGAAGACCAAGTGCATCGCCAAGGCTTACGAATCGATTACGGTCGTGGAAAAGCAATATCGTTCCGGTGCCATCACTGATGGCGAACGTTATAATAAGGTCGTCGACATTTGGACACAGGCCACCGACGAAATTTCGGGCGTGATGTATCGCACACTGGATCACAATCTGGGACGCAAAGAATACAATCCTTTGTATCTGATGGTGGATTCCGGTGCCCGTGGTAACCGCACCCAGGTACGTCAGCTGGCCGGTATCCGCGGCTTGATGGCCAAGCCCTCTGGAGATATTATTGAGCGTCCAATCATCGCGAATTTCCGCGAAGGACTTTCCGTGTTGGAATATTTCATTTCGACGCACGGCGCCCGTAAAGGATTGGCCGATACCGCTCTGAAGACGGCGGATGCCGGTTATATGACACGAAAGCTTCATGACGTGGCTCAGGACGTGATTGTCACGGACCCTGATTGCTTCACGGTGAATGGCATCTGGGTTCGTGCCGTCTACGAGGGTGACGAAGAAATCGTCAAGCTCGCTGATCGTATCTATGGACGCGTTTCTTGCGATGACATCCGGGATCCTGTTACTCGAAAGACCATTGTCAGTGCTAACGAATTGATCGATGAGGCCAAGGCCGTGTTTATTGAAAAGATTGGTACCGAACGGGTGAAGATTCGGTCAGTCCTGACGTGCGAAAACAAACGGGGCATTTGCGCTCTCTGTTATGGTATGAACTTGGCCAGCAACAAACTCGCCAAGCTCGGTGAAGCGGTTGGAGTCATTGCCGCTCAATCGATCGGAGAGCCCGGCACTCAGCTGACCATGCGTACCTTCCACGTGGGTGGTACCGCCGCATCGATATTTAAACAGCCGCAGATCAAGGCCAAGAACGATGGCGTGATTCAATTCACTGACTTGCGCGTGGTGAAATCCACCGAGGGACAGTTGATCGTATTGAACAAGAACGGTTCGATCAGTATCCACGACAACGAAGGCCGTGAGCTGGAGCGCTATACGATTGTGATCGGTTCGGTCATTTCATTGGCCGAAGGTGCTCATGCCAAAAAGGGTCAGATCTTCGTGACATGGGATCCATACAATGTTCCGATCCTAACGGAGAAAAGCGGAGTCATTGAGTTCCGTGACATCATTGAAGGTGTCACCATGAAGCGAGAGCTCGACGAGGCCACCAAGCAGGTCGGTACCGTGATCATTGAACATAAGGAGGATCTCCATCCTCAGATTGTGATCGTCGGTCCTAATAAGACGGTGCTGGCTTCATATTCCATTCCCGCTGGTGCTCACGTTGAGGTGAAGGTCAATCAGAAGGTCGAAGCAGGCCTCCGCTTGGCCAAGACCCCTCGTAAGGTTGTTAAAACCAAGGACATCACGGGTGGTCTACCCCGTGTCGCTGAACTCTTTGAGGCACGTCGTCCAAAAGATGCAGCAGAAATTGCAAAAATTGATGGTGTGATCGAAGATGCCGGTATTGCCCGTGGTAAGAAGCGTCTCATTATCAAGGATCCTTTGACTGACCTGGAGGAAGAACATCTGATTCCTCTTTCGAAACACCTTATCGTCTTCAAGGGCGATACAGTGAAGAAGGGTCAGCAGCTCACCGAAGGTCCCGTGGTTCCTCACGAGATCTTGGAAGTCTGCGGACCACAGGATCTGCAGGAATACCTGTTGAACGAAGTCCAGGAGGTTTACCGACTGCAGGGTGTGGAAATTAACGATAAGCATATCGAAATCATTGTTCGGCAGATGCTCCGCAAGGTGAAAATCTCTGATCCAGGTGACTCCGAGTTTCTCTGGGCCGAGCAGGTTGACCGTCTCGAATTCGAAGCACGGAATGCTGAAGTGGAGGCCAAAGGTGGCAAGCCTGCCGAGGCAACTCCTGTGCTTCTTGGTATTACCAAGGCCTCATTGGAGACCGATTCCTTCATCTCAGCCGCGAGCTTTCAGGACACCACTCGTGTGCTCACAGAGGCTGCGACGTTGGGCAAGATCGACAACCTCAAGGGCTTCAAGGAAAACATCATCATGGGCCATCTCATCCCAGCAGGGACCGGATTCCGTACCCATCGCAACATCAAGTTGGTGGAGCTGGGTGAACCCGTCGGCGATCCGATCATCCTCCGCGACAAGCGCGACGATGGCGGTGAGGCTGCAGCTGCTACTGCCACCAAGGCGGAAGTTGCCCAGGCTCTGGCAGGATAATTCGACCTATGCAACTGAATCCTTATCTCTCCTTTGATGGTCAATGCGAAGCGGCCTTCAAATTCTACGAGCGCTGTCTTTCCGGCAAGATCACCATGCTGGAAACCTATGGGAACACCCCCATGGCGAAAGAGATGCCTCCAGAAGTGCACAAAAAAATCATCCATGCCCGACTCGTAGCGGGGGATAAGGTTCTGATGGGTTCTGATGCATGTTGCGGTCGTTATGAGAAATCTCAGGGATTCCATGTCACCATCGGCGTTGATTCAGCTGTTGAGGCAGAACGAGTCTTCAAGGCTCTCTCAGAAAATGGGACAATCACCATGCCATTGCAGGAGACCTTTTGGGCCACCCGCTTCGGTATGTTGGTCGACTCATTCGGCATTCCCTGGATGATTAACTGCGAAAAGACTGCCTGATCCTCTCTCCCACCTGAGGGGGGTGATTCATTTTGCAAAAAGCACTCTTTTTGGGGCGCTTAAATGCATTTTGCAATAAATCCTTGCCACAGAAGGTGCATTGGAATTGTTTTTTTGCTTCATCTTAAAATCCGCAATTCCACAACGAATTGAAAACGGAGCGCGGACATTCCGGCACAGAGATGATTTATCCTAAAATGCGCAGAGGTTTTCCCCGCAGATTACACAGATTTACGCAGATCAAGGGGTTACGGAAATTCCTGTGACATGTTGACGCCACCGACCGGGTGAAGCCATTTTGACTCAGTGCCTTTGTAAGTACCTCAACGGTGCCAATCTGCGTAATCTGCGGGAAAAAGGTTTGCGGTATTCGGGTTTATTCTACAAATGAGGAAGGAGATGGGGGGCTATGGGCTGGTTTTTCGTGCGGAATGTCTGCGCTCCGTTAGGAGCAAGGAAGAGACAACTTCTCCCTTAGAATTTAGATTTTGCTTAAAAAGCACAAGAAATTTGAATAATTCTTGACGCATTTCTACTGGCATGCAACCTGCTAAAAATCCGAAACCTAAACAAAGGAAAAATATAATGAAATCAAGATATCTATTGTTAGCACTTGCAGTAATTGGAACACTGATATGGAGCCAAACCGAGGTAAAAGCCTTGAGAATTCCATTCGGAACAGGTTTTATGCACGTTAATTGTCTTCAATGGCAGGCTGCGACCAACGGTCAGGTTAGTCCTTCTGAAGATACGATGAATGGACCTCTTGTGGATACTGCTGTCCCATATGACTACGGAACTCCACCATCCGGCACCTCTTATCTTGTCACTGTAACTGTTGCTAATGGCATGGGTAATGTGGTAATCACTAACGTGGGAACTGGTGCGGTTCTTTATGTTTCCAAAAGTTCCTCAACCTCCTGGGCTGCTGGCACCTACACCCAGACGATCAGCACCCCATTTGGAGTGTTTACTCCTGGCCTCAAATAAAGAGTTTACCCCTCTCTAAGTCTGACCACTGCCAAGTATTGGTAGCAAAGGCATCGCTGGCAACCCCAGCGATGCCTCAACCTAATTGTCCTTCGATATGAAACTGAACCATCTCCACCTCCTCGTCATTGCCATCGGGATGATGGTATTGAACTCAGCTCCAGCTCAGGTTTATGTGCCCCCTGCTCCTGGTACTGCCACGACTCTTGCTACTGCTCCTGGCACCACGGGAACATCTACTTCTCCGCTACTCGCAGAGATCGATCCCATCCCCTTACTTTTTACCCCGATTATCCCAACGCTTTTGCAGCGAATAACTGCGATGGTCGTCGCCGAGTATGCGGTTACGACTGAGGTTGCGATGTTAGCTGGTCCAGAGGCTGTTGCGGTCTTAATGGATTTGGAGGCAGCTGAGGTAGTTCTGGCAATGATTGAAACAGCGGGTGGAATGGGTGCAACCGTTGCGGAGGTCAATCAACTTACTGCAATTGCCACAGGACTAGAAGCTGCGCTGGACACTGCTATCACTGCAGGAATTGGTAGCGTAGGGACTCTTCTAGAGGGTGCCACTGTGGGGGAGCTTGTAGTTTCAGAAGTCGCTGTTCTAGAGACTGCCTTAGAGGCTTCTGCCGGTGCGGCTAGTGTGCCATCGGTCTTAGCGATAGCCCCTCTAATAATTCCAATAATCGCTGCTGTGATAGTTGTTGCGGTGGTTGCCACAATCATTTACATCGTCAATACGAACAACTCGGCGGAGTCGATTATAGCCGCTAATGAGCAGCCGATTCCAGGTGCGCCTCCTGGTGGACCAGCCACTCCAGTTAACCCTTCCACTGAACCCTTTTCCTCCCCAATACTTGATCTTCCACCTACTGATACATCGAGTTTAATCGCTGTTATCATGAACATGCTTGCAAATGAAAACAATATTCCGGGTCTGAACCCGCTGGTTGATGGCGAGGGCTACTTTACTAATTTAAACCTGCTTGCCGATGTGAATGCTAATATTACCATAGGTAATTTGAGCAATCTTTCTGTGAATCCGTAGCTCTTCCAAGGATACTCGGCTAAAGCTGGTTGAGGTGGAAGTCGAAGCTCCATCACGCGCCCACTTGTCCGGGGGGGACACCTGTGTAGAGGTTGGATAAATTCCAAAACAGAAAAAGTTTCCAAAATTCTGTAACATGATTTTTGGTGAATCTTTGAGGGATATCTCGTGTTTCATGACGGATATTAGCAGTGGTATAAATCATGGCGATATGATAGCTGGTTTGGGGTGATAGACTCCTCTACTTCCAGCCGTGCGGTGATGCGTTCACCGGCAATTCCCTTAGTCACGCATACACCTTATTTCAGTGCCTGGTCATTCACTGATTGCCTGACCGATGACTGGCCCAAACACTGGACAGGAAAATCGAATTCCATGTGCGGTCTGGCACGAATCGATGGTCATCTATGTCGTTTCATAGGACCAAAGCCAAGTGCAGCGACGGCGATGATCCAGCGCACGGTGACGGTCTGGCCTACTCGAACGATTTATCATTTCGAAGCGCGTGGGGTGGAACTGATTTTAACCTTCCTGACGCCTGCCCTGCTGCACGATTTAGAGGTTCTTGCCCGTCCAGTGACGTATGTGACATTCTCAGTTCGATCCATCGATGGGCGGCCTCATAGTGTCTCCATTTATTTGGACTGTCTGGGGGATTGGGTCGTCAACACCAGTGAACAGTTGGTGGTGTGGGGGCGTTATCGGATCGGCAACATGCAAGTGTTGCGGATCGGTTCGCAGGAACAAGCCATCCTGCAAAAAAGCGGAGACGATTTAAGGATCGATTGGGGCTATCTGCATCTGGCGATGCCGGAGGGGATGAAAGGGGAGATGGCAATGGGGCAGGACGTGCGATGCCGCGAGTCTTTCGAGCGCACAGGTCATCTGCCGGATTCCGACGACCTAGAGATGCCGCGTTCGGCAAACACTCTACATCCTGCTTTGGCCTGCGTATTGGATTTGGGGGAGGTGGGAGACAGTCCGAAAGCGGGGCACTTACTTTTGGCCTATGACGAAGTCGAGGGCGTGGAATACATGCACCAGCGGCTGGCTCCGTTCTGGCGTCGAAACAAGACTGATACCGCCAAGATGCTCAGTGCCGCCGCCGCCGACTTTAGCCGGGTGGAGCGGGCATGCGAGGAGTTTGATGCATCGTTGATGGCTGACTTGGAGCGAGTGGGTGGCTGGAAATATGCGTACCTCTGCGCTTTGGCTTATCGACAATGCATTGCGGCACACGCCTTGGTAGCGCATCCGATGGAGAGGGATACACCGCTCTTTTTTTCCAAGGAAAACTTCAGCAACGGATGCATTGCTACGGTGGATGTAACCTATCCTTCCGCTCCGTTGTTTCTGCTGCTCAATCCGGCACTGCTAAAAGGCATGCTAACTCCGGTGTTTCGCTATGCGGCATTACCGCGATGGAAATTTCCTTACGCACCTCATGATTTGGGAACCTATCCGCTGGCCAATGGTCAGAAGTACGGTGGTGGCGAGGAGACGGAAGAAAATCAAATGCCGGTTGAGGAATGTGGCAATATGCTGATTCTCAGTGCGGCCATCGCCCGTGTTGAGGACAGTCATGACTATGCGCTACTCCATTGGCCGCTTCTGGAGGGGTGGGCTGAGTATTTGCGAGACAAGGGGTTCGATCCTGAAAACCAACTTTGCACCGACGACTTTGCCGGTCATCTCGCCCACAACACCAACTTATCGATCAAAGCCATTCTGGGGTTGGCCTCCTTTGCCCTCTTATGTCGGATGAAAGGAGAACAAGGCAAGGCAGTCGAGTATCGACAGATAGCTGAGAAAATGGCAGCGCAATGGATACTGCATGCCGATGATGGCGACCATTATCGGTTGGCCTTTGACCAACCTGGAACATGGAGCCAAAAGTACAATTTGATTTGGGACCAGTTGATCGGATTGAATGCGTTCCCCAAAACGGTGATCCAAAAAGAGATTGCCTACTACCGGACCAAGATAGGCCATTGCGGGATCCCATTGGATAGTCGCAAGACCTATACCAAACTAGATTTTAGCCTTTGGACGGCTACTTTGAGTGGATCCGATGAGGACTTTGCATGCTTCATGGATGCGATCTATCGCTTTCCCAATGAGTCGGCCAGTCGCGTTCCGTTGGGCGACTGGTATCACACTCACAATGGTGAGGTGATCGAGTTTCGCGCCCGTTCTGTGGTTGGCGGCCTATTCATCAAATTGCTGATGGATAGGATGAATCGATGAAGGCATTATCATTGATCGTTGGCAAGCCGATGGCCGTATATCTTACGGATCACCTGCATTTAGCTTTGGAGTGCTATCAAAAGATCCTGACTCAACAAGAGTATCTATTGAAACAATCGAATAATGATCAGGCCATTCAGAGCACGCTTTCTTTGGGTAACCATAGTCTAGCTGAGGTTCACAATCAGGCCGGTATTTTGTTTTTTCAGCAAAGCAAAATCAAGGAGTCCCGGATTTGTCTTCAGACTTCGTTGGCGATTGAACCCAATCAACCTGAAACATTAAATAATTTAGGGATTGTCTTTCTCAGCCTTAAAGAGACGGGACCGGCTGTAAAATCCTTTGAAAGTTCCATCCTGCTGAGTCCGAACTATGCCGAGGCGTACAACAACCTTGGGAAAGCACTTCTCGATTCGGGTCGATCCAGTGAAGCCGCGGTCAATTTCAAGAAGGCGATTGGACTCAATCCCCAACATTTACACGCTCATAATAATCTGGGAGTCGCTCTTGCCTATCGGGATGCTTGGGAAGAAGCCGAGAACTCTTTCCGACAGGCTCTGACTATTTCACCAGACTTTATCGATGCACGTGGGAATTTGGCGATTAGCTTACTTAATCAGGAGAGAGCTGAAGCCGCCCTGGAGCACTATCAAATGATCCATCTTGTTCGTTCTCGTGATGCTGATTCCTTTAATAACATGGGTGTTTGTTTGCTGAAGCTAGGAAAAATTGAGGAAGCGATCAGATGTTTCGAGAAGGGAATCGGGTTTAACCGCAAACACGTTGATCTGGTTAACAATCTCGGGGCAGCGTATGCGGCTTGCGGACAGATGAAAGCCGCCATGCGCAGTTACAAAAAAGCATTAACTCTTTCGCCTGACTATGACATGGCCCACAACAACATGGGGAATGCCCTGTTTCATGTGGGGAAATGGTCTGAGGCACAACAGGCATACTTGAATGCGATTAAGTTATCTCCGGCCAAACCAGAATTTTACCGAAATCTTGTGGCGTGTCGGCAATTTACCTCATCCGACGATCCCTGTTTATCAGCCATGGAACAGTTGCTCAAGGTGGAGATGTCTCTCCGTAAATCGGATCGTATTCATCTCCACTTCGCTCTGGGGAAGGTGCTGGCCGATCTTCGTCAGAATGAGAGATCCTTTCACCATTTTATCGAGGGGAATGCTCTAAAACGGAAGTTTGTGCATTACGATGAGGCGGCTTCTCTGGGGTTAATGAAACGCATTCAGGAAATTTTCACTCCCGAAGTCATGGTCGAAAAACAAAATTATAAACATGATTCCGTAGTTCCCGTTTTTATCGTTGGAATGCCACGATCGGGGAGTTCTCTGATCGAGCAAGTTCTGGCCAGTCATCCTTTGATATATGGGGCGGGCGAGTTAAGGGCAATCGAGGAGGCGTTAGTCAATGTTAGTCATCAATTCGATCCTCCCTTGCAAGTTTATCCTGAAATGATTCCCTCAATTTCCAAAGAGCATTGTGGTGAGTTATCTCAACGATATCTCAAGGCATTACAACGCTCGGTTGGGAAGACCTTTGAGAGAATTACAGATAAGATGCTTTCCAATTTTCATTATATTGGACTCATCCATATCTTGTTTCCGCACGCAAAGATTATTCACTCGCGCCGCGATCCGGTTGACACTTGTCTTTCCTGCTTTTCTACTTATTTTGCTGAGGGGAATGGATTTGCCTGCCAGCTCGGTGAATTGGGTCGGTATTATCATGGGTACGAGAACCTCATGAACCATTGGCGCAAATTGTTACCTACCGAAACATTGATCGAAATAAATTACGAAAAGTTCGTAACCGATTTTGAAAATCAGGCACGTCGTCTGATTCAAAGTATTGGACTGTTGTGGGATGAAAGGTGCCTCAACTTTCACCAGGCAGAACGAACTGTTCGAACTGCAAGCGCAAGCCAGGTTCGCCGCCCCATTTATCGAAGCTCACTCGAACGGTGGCGTCCTTCTGCCTTCGTGCTTCAACCACTCCTGGATGGACTGAAAGGGAGAGTTTAACCTAAAAACCGCAGACGATTTATCCACAGATTACGCAGATTTCCACAGAACATATAAGGGTTTATGGAAGGCGAGAGCGACAAAGTTAGTGACCTTTTTTTGTTCACGCCCAAACGGTTGCGGTTCTTTTGGGCCAAGGTTTCGTCGTCTCTCCCGTTCTGTATTTGCTTCAATACTGTCCGGGCGAGCCTTCTCACCTTGACCAAAAAAACTCCTCGCAATGAACCATACGCCAGTTAATAGATGTGCCCTTAAGAAGTGGCAGACTTTTGAGCGCTGGGTGCCATCCTGGGAACGACTACTTGGACGATCGATCTTCGTTCCGGGGTAAGGCGGGCCAAGAACTCAGGGGATGGGATATAATTATACCGGGGAACCATGGTGTGTGGTGAATAGCGATAGATCAGAATGCGTCGGTCACCAGGATTCGTGCGAGAACAGCCGCCGTGAAGGAGAGAATCGGTGAACATCAGAGCCTGACCCGCTTTCAAACGAACCTCTATAGCTCCGAGAGTCTCGTCAGGCTTATCGCTGCGATAGACTGAGTTCGGACGCTTCGGATCAGGTTTCCTTAGCACGGGATGAATTTCATGGCTCTTATGGCTACCCGGAACGACCACGGTAGGCCCATCCCCTGGGCCAATATCCTGGAGTGCCATCAAAATATTGATCTGTCCAACTAACCATGCTCCGGTGTGAGAACGAAAAGTGCTGGGAAAGCCTGCCACATGTCCACCGGAGTGTATGCCGATGAATCCTCCCTGTCCTCGCACGTTGAGAAAGCATTCATTGATGGTTACATGGTTGAACTCGTTTGCGATAAACTTACGGACCAGCTCGATCCAGCTCGGATTATCGATAATCTCCTCAAATACCTTTCCACCCTCAATAATGTTCTGATAGTTGAGACCATCACTCTTGCCGTAGGTATGAAGTTCGACGTTCCCTAGCCAGGTGCCGGTTGGCAAATCCTGGGGTTGGGAATCGATCCAACGATTGATCCAGGCGAGTTGTTCGGAGTTCAGCGCGTTATCGATGATGAGATAACCATTGAGGTCGAAAAGGTATTCTTTTTCCTCTTCGGTGAGCTGAGAGAAAGGCTTTTGATTCATGGACTGACTCTTTCATAGTTTCAAAACGGTGTCATTCCATTTTTTGACTCCACTTCAAGTATTAGATAATCAACCGCCATTACTATGAATAATCATCTTATTTTGGTTAAAATGCCCCCGGTATAACGGACTTGCAAGATCTTCAAACGCATCTAGCAGATAAAAGGGGCCATCAGGATATGGATGAATGGGATCTCGAAAATCTTGGATGAAGTCGTATACTTCATACGTACTATAAGTCTCCTGATGTAATAATGGATAGGTAAAATTAGGAAGCGTGTCGCCCATCACCTTATTGAAGCCGGTCTCCTCCCTGCTTGCGGCATCGGCATCCGTTCCTCCCCTTTTTCTAAATTCAATGTAGCCGGGTATTAACGATACCCGCATTTGATCGGACCGTAACAGTCGGTGCAAGAGGATGATTTCATCATGTTCCCTGATGCATTGCGTAGCAAAGGTATCATATCGCATCGAGATCAGATTGGACTTTGGTATAAGCGAATTCTCCATCACTTTCAGGGAGGTATCAAGGTTTCCAGGATCGAGCATATTCAGTTGAAAATATTTCAATTCGTCAACGAGAGGTTTAAGGATATATTTGGCCTCAATTCTTTTTGAACAGATCGATTTACTTAATGGGGTCAGCTCCTCCATCTTCGCGTTGGGGAGCAATAAATTATGTGCCAAGATTGCCAGTGACAATCGGTCGAATGAATCTGCGAGAATCAGATTTGTGCAACCACCAGATTCCATCAGAAGCTCTCTCCATGATTGGTAAAGTGCCAGCTTTTTGACCAGGTCGGCATTCGGCAGGTCATCTTCCCAGTCGGGTATCTCTGCGGCACCGGCCTTATGTAAGAACAGGATTGCCGCCTGCTCATAATACTTGGCCATAGACTCGGATTCTTGGCCCCATCCAATATGGGGCCACTTACGTGATTTGTTCTCTATGAAGATATCAGTAAGGTCATAAAAAGAACTGGATTGAATCAGTTCTGAAAAGTCAGCAGGCTCACGTGCTTTAATGATGTAACGAACTGATGGAATTGCCACTGCCAGCACTATTAAAGCTAGAAGGTATTTTTTCATTTAGAAGTGATTCCCATAACCGATCAGGAACGATCAAACTCGGGTTTATAACGACTTCCGGGACATGGTAACGGGTGCTTCTCACACAGTAAACAGAAGGAGTGCGACGGGTCAAATCCAAATCAATGGACAAAGAGCCATCCGATCAGGATCAATAAAGGGGCCAGAATAGGCAGTGAGTACCGAAAAAAGTAGCTGAAAAAGCCGGGCATCGGAACATTCAACTGTTCAGAGATGGTTTTAACCATGAAATTGGGACCATTTCCAATATACGTCATGGCACCGAAAAATACGGCCCCCAGAGAAATGGAGGCAACGATCCCCGGGAACTCCCGCAGTGCAGAGAGAACGTCTTGAGGATTCCCAGAATCGAGTTGGTGGGCGCCGAGTGCCATCACTAAAAATGTGAGATAGGTTGGAGCATTGTCCAGGAGTGCAGAGAGAGACCCACACATATAATAATACTCTGAGGCCCCATTCAAGCCCATGCTAGTGGCATGGACACGTAAGTAATCGAGTACAGGAATCATCGTTGAGAAGATCCCCAGAAATAACCAGCCAACCTCTTGGATGGGATGGAAATTAAATTCATTATCACAATGGACTTGTTTGGAGGTTAAAAAGAATGAACCTACTGTGCTGACAATCATAAGTATCTCACGCCAGGGGCTGGGAATAAAGACTCCAATGAGAATCAGTCCAAGAAAAATCAGATTGTGCAATCCGGTGAATCGCCAGGTTTGCGTTGCCCGGTTTAGAGCTTTGCCGCTGCTGATGCCACCGATGGACCTTAATCCACGGAGGTCGGTGATCCAAAAGATTGTGAGTAGCCCGAGATTCGTCACCAACCACGGGGGCCAGAGTTGTTGTAATGTCCAAATAAATGGAATCCCTTTGAGAAAGCCAAGAAATAGAGGCGGATCACCGATTGGAGTCAAACATCCCGAGCAATTGCTGATAATAAAGATGAAAAAGACGATATGATAGGGTGCTATTCGATTCTTGTTAAGTCGTATCCACGGACGGATCAGGAGCATCGATGCACCGGTTGTACCGATGAGATTTGTCAATATGGCACCCAAAGCCAGAAAAAGCACATTACTGAGCGGGGTTGTAGGCCCTTCGACTTGAATGTGGATTCCCCCGGCAACAACAAACAGAGATCCAATCAAAGCCATAAAACTTAGATAATCCAAGCCTGCGTGGGCAAGTGCATGCCAGGCATGAAATGCAAGGGCATAATAAACCACCGTGATCGCACCTAATCCAACGGAAATATGCGGGTAAAATTGTTGCCATATCCTCTTACTCAAAAATGGCAGAGTCGCAATGGCCAACAGAAGCAAGACGAAAGGTGCGAGCGCCCAGAGATGGGGAATTGGAGGGCGGAAGTCCATATGCACCCCAACTATCTAACGATACATTCCAAGTTTACCAGACTGGAACGTACCCCCGGCATTGGCTGGGCATCATCGTCCTTGCATCGGGCAACTATTTTTCTGTGGAAATCTCAAAAAATCCAAAAAAACTCTTAAATGGCAATATTAGGCATTGACTAAATTACATAAAAATATATAAAAAGTAACGATGATCGTTGATACCACGAATACTCATGACAGAAGGAAAGTCTAATATCAGATGTTAATAAAACCGCAGAAGCTCCTCGGTTTGAAACCGAATAATGGGCAACAAGTATAAAATCCCTAACCGTCTCCACCGAAAATGTCTCTTCCTACCCCTCCTCTTCCGCCGGATCCCGCAAAAGCGTCTCAAACTCCGCTTCCGCCTCCGCCGGGTACCGGAGGGGCAGCGCGTCCACCACTTCCACCACCACCAGGCGGGGCTGGTCCAAGGCCTCCAGGTATTCCGACACCACCAGCATCAGGGGATGCTTCAGCTGTGATCGCTGCTCCCGATACCAAACAAATTGGAGTACCTTCTGGAATTCCAAGACCACCTGCACCTGGGGTTAAGCCACCTCTTCCTCCGCCACCCAGTCCATCTGTAGTACAGGACGCTTCTGCAGAGACTGACTTGGACATACAGAAACAGACCACGAGACTGACTCCAACAAGACCCGGATCGATGCCTCCTCTTAAAGTTCCACCTCAACCGGGTGGAGTGCCGAGTCCGAAACCTTTGCCTCCAGCCACTTCAACAGCAACTACTCCTCTCAAGCCTGCTCCTTTTGCTGCACAAAAACCTGCTCCACCTAAACCGGTGGCGTCTGCGCCTCCTGCTCCTGCTCCCGCCCCATCATTGGCACAGCCTAGCAGTCCGTCCATGCCACCTCCTCCCTCTCCTGCTACGGATATCGCAGTACCTAAAAAACCAGTACCATCTGCACCGTCACCTGGAAATCCTTCTCCCGTAGCAGGAATTCCGAGGATTGAGCCAAAACCGATGGCCATGCCTGTAGCAATGGCACCCGTTGTCACTGAGACAGCGTCGGATGGAGTTGCAACTGGACTCTCAGTCGTAACATTTTTGATCTCGCTCAGCGTGACCGCTTACCTTGCACTTTCCTACTTTGACATAATCACCTTTTGATTTACGGTAGGGGGTTATGGCAAGCGAACACGTTAAAGATATTACTGATGCGGAATTTGATTCCGAGGTGTTGAAATCGCAAGGCACCGTTGTAGTGGATTTTTGGGCAGAATGGTGCGGTCCTTGTAAAAGGCTCTCACCGCTTTTGGATGAAATTGCGAAGGAACAGGACGGCAAAGTTAAGGTTGTCAAAGTGAATGTCGACAATGAGGCCGCACTGGCCGCCAAGTATGGCATTCAGTCCATTCCCACCCTAATCTTTTTCAAAGGCGGGGCAGAGGTTGGTAAACACATCGGACTCGCATCGAAAAAAGATCTGTTAGCCAAGATTCTGGGTTGAAAACTCGGCGTTTCTGGGCCGAAGAAAAAGTAATTTTATCTGCAGACCTCACGGGTTTTCGCAGATAATTTTTGTTCAAATGGACTATCGACGCGGAAGTCTCCCCGTGGAGTCTGCGGATCGGAATCCTCTTTTCTCCCAAAATTGTCAAATAATCGCTTTCTAATCAAATACTCATAGCCAAATAGGAAATGAGTGGTATGAATGAATTGCTATACGAGTGAATAACAAAAAGGAGATAAAAAATGGCTGCCAAAAATGATAAAAAAGAGGAACCAGTAAGTCAGAACGTCGGACGTGACAGAAGCCTTGATCTGGCTTTGCAGGCAATCGCCAAACAATATGGCGAAGGAGCCATTATGCGCTTAGGCGATGAAAACGCCAAACTAAACATCGATGTCATCCCCACGGGTTCTTTAATCATCGATCATACCTTGGGATGTGGAGGATTTCCGAGAGGACGGATCGTCGAGATATATGGGCCGGAATCTTCCGGCAAAACCACTCTTACTCTAACGGTGGTTGCTCAGGCTCAAAAGCGGGGTGGAGTTGCAGCCTTCATCGACGTGGAACATGCGCTTGACCCGCAATATGCCCGTAAGCTTGGAGTTAATATGGATGAGTTGCTGATCTCACAGCCGGACTCGGGCGAGGAGGCTCTGAACATAGCTGAGACCCTAATTAAATCGAACGCGCTCGATGTGGTCGTGATTGATTCAGTTGCTGCCCTAGTTACGAAGGCGGAATTGGAGGGACAAATTGGTGACGCCACCGTTGGAACTCAAGCGCGACTGATGAGCAGCGCTCTGCGCAAACTCACCTCCATAATTAGCAAGGCCAAAACCGTTTGTATTTTTACCAATCAGCTCCGCGAGAAGATAGGAGTTATGTATGGTAACCCTGAGACAACTCCTGGAGGAAAGGCCCTCAAGTACTATGCCTCCGTGCGCATCGATATCCGACGCAAGGACGCTCTCAAGCTTCCTGATGGCACCGTCTATGGGAATCGGACCAAGATCAAGATAGTGAAAAACAAGGTGGCTCCACCATTTACCGAGTGTGAATTCGACATTCTATATAATGAGGGGATTTCCAAAGCGGGTTCGTTACTTGAAATGGCGATTGAACTTGGGACCGTGGAAAAGAAGGGGGCATGGCTCTACTTCAATGGCGAACAGTTGGCCAATGGCCGGGAAGCGGCCCTTGCGCTGTTGAAATCGGATGTGAAGCTCCATGATAAAATTGCTGAGGCCACTCAGACTAAGATAGCGGATCGGAAATTGGTTAAGAATTAGGAATCACAAGTTTCCCCTAAGAGTCTGTTGAAAAACTACCATGGCCCGCGTTGCAGATCCATGCGGATATGCTCCTCACTCGTTCCTCGTCATTCATACCTTCTCCTTATGTGCGCGGACCATGGCAGTTTTTCAACAGACTCCTAAGGATGCTTGTTTTTTGTGGAGTGCGGTGGCAAGACACCGCTTTTCTTCCGAGCGGCTACGACGCGAGGTGGACGACCTTATACCAGTTATGAAAAGGTTTTTGACTAATAGTCAAAAACCTTTTCATAACTGGTATTACACAATCCTTGTGCTTTCCATTGAAGTTTTATTCATTTAGGGTCGAATTTCCGTCCCTATGGGATGCTACCGAATATAATTTAAAATGGGTTTTTTGTGGTATCCGCTGATATGTGGTTTTATCTATCCCATCTCCGTTTTGATTATCAAACAGGTGATGCCTAGGTTTGGAGGGGTATGGAGAGTGACCTTTGTCTCCAACCTCGCCATGGCAGCCGTCGTCTTGCCCTGGATGATCTCAGCCCCGGCACCTACTGCAGACGCAGTATGGTGGCAACCATTTATTTCGGGATGTGTCTTTTGGTTGGGCCAAGTCTTTACCTTTCTTGCCTTGAGCAAGGGAGACGCTTCTGTGGCCACACCGTTAATGGGGACAAAGGTTATTTTTGTTGCGCTGTTGACCGTGTTTTTAATGCAACAGATGATTCCTCTAAGACTTTGGATGGCCGCCGGACTGACAAGCCTCGCACTCCTGCTACTGTGTAAAACCGGGAAAAAACCGAATCCCGATCATCATCAAGGAATCACTGCCATTTACGCCTTTCTTAGTGCTCTGTGTTTCGCCCTGACAGATGTTTTGACACAGAAATTCACTCCGTTTTGGGGAGTTAGACTGTTTGCCCCTCTTATCTTCCTTGTTTTAGCTCTTCTATCTTTCAGTTTCATCCCATTTTTCAAGGGTAAGTTTTCGGAAGCTCCTGCGAGAAGCTGGATTTTGTTGTTGGCTGCATCCGTCCTTCTGGCTGGGGTAGGTCTTGCGATGTGCTATGTGATAGGTACTTATGGACAGGCCACCGTTGTCAATGTGGTTTACAATTCGCGTGGGATGTTCTCCGTCATTATCGTATGGGCCGTTGGGCATTGGTTCGGTAGCAGGGAAAATGAGGTCGGACACCGTGTAATGGGATGGCGATTGGCCGGTGCCATTCTCCTACTAAGCGCAATCGGGTTGGTGGCGCTGTGACTTCCTTCCCTCATCGTAATCAATATAATCAAACATCGTCATGATCTTGCCGTCGTAGGGCAGGCCAGCCTCTTTCAGACGAAAGAGCAGTCGCTCGTGGGCTTCATCGCGCCAGCCGCGTTTAATCATGAACTCGTTCCATATCTCAAGATCGTTCTGGTTCAGGCGACGTCCGGTTTGAAAGCACCATTCCAGCATTTGGACGTCATTAAGGGTGGGATCAGCCAAAACCTTTGACTTGATCTCATCATATGGCATCCGCAAAAAACCGCAGCAACGACCATCAAAACCGGTTCCAAGATTTTCGATCATGTCGGCGGGGAGCTTGCCCTGGGCATGCAACCGGATCTTGTCGAGCATCCGACCAAAATAAACCATGCCTCCCACGGCATCATAGGGACTGCGAAGGTTATCGATCTTCATCCAATCACTTAATCAGTAGATTGGAGCGAGATCGACAACAAAAAGGGTTCATAATAAAAGCTGCGGGATAGTGATCGGCGTAAATGCTGGTTGATAAATAACACCAACAATCACGACAGATTTTACTTCTCCACTGAAGCGTTGACTCTTACCTGAGATGTTTCATATCATTTTAGTCGTGAAGGCTTTTTAATGCGTATTCTCGGAATTGACCCCTCTCTGCGAAATACCGGTTATGGGCTGATTGAGGTCTTGGGTATCAATCGATTCAAGGTCATCGCGTATGGAGTGATTCGGAATTCCGATAAACTTCGGCAGACGGAATGTCTGGTCCGGATTCACGAAGTCATTACCGGACTGATTGCTGAACATGCTCCGCAGGCAGCAGCGGTGGAGGGGATCATCTATCTTCAAAATTATCGCACCGCCATCACTCTCGGAGCTGCCCGAGCAGCTTCATTATTGGCAGTAAGCCAGCATCAGATTCCAATCTTTGAGTATGCGCCTCGTCGGGTCAAATCAGCGGCTACGGGGAGGGGAGGTGCCCAAAAACAACAGGTTAGTTTCATGATGAGGGCACTTCTTGGGCTGACTGAAAATCCCCCCCCCCGATGCTGCCGATGCCCTCGCAGTGGCTATGACCCATGCCCAAAGCCGGGGAGCAGTTTCCCATGGAACGAGGATTTGAGGGAGGTTTTCCAAAGAGGAAAACTGGAAGATTGTGAGAGGGGAATATTATCCACAGATTACGCAGATTTCCACAGATTAAGGATTTATGGAAGGCGTTGGGACAAAATGGCTTCACTCAGTAGGTGGTGTCAGCATGTCACATGAATTTCCGTAACCCCTTGATCTGCGTAAATCTGTGTAATCTGCGGTTAATACAACTGCGTTTTCTAGGTACATTTGAGGTAAGAGTGAAGACAGAGGACCGAAGACAGGGAACGGAGATACTGCAAACAGCCAATTACCAACACAGAACTATGAACCATAAACCAATCTTGTAAAATCCTGTGAATCCTGTCCAAAAAAGCGTCCCCGGGTTTTATTTTTTGCACAACTTCACCATTTTTTTGACTGCGACCGCAAACCCGAGCCTGTAATTCCTCGAATTTGCGCATCTTCAAGACCACTTCAATCGTCG